>OLQA01000255.1_pt1 | contig 49977 bp, 40 predicted proteins | sample 1673151 | NCBI WGS metagenome assembly OLQA01 (sample SAMEA3136760, study PRJEB25190) | human gut metagenome | biome: human gut; feature: human-associated habitat; material: faeces | place: Austria | collected 2013
GATGATGAAACTTCTCCGAAACTATCTGAGGAAGAAATTAATCAACTCGGCCAGTGGGAAATAGATGATCAGATGCAAGAAGCTATAAATATGTTCATGGCACTGGACTCCTATGGCCGCAATGCAGTCGAACAGCTTATTCGGAATGAATATCAACGCTGTGTTGAACAAAGACTTTTTTAAAAGCATTATATTCAAATGTCGGTAATGAATTTTTATACTCGATAGAATTTTACACCACTGAGTGCGCAACTATTGACATCACGCACTCAGTGGTGTAAAATTCTATTGTAATTACTATTGAATTGGAGGATAAAAAATGAGTGCAGTAAAAGAAGGATATATTTATGATCCTGTAGCTAAAAAACAACGCAAAGCTACTCCAGAAGAATATGTACGTCAAGAAATGTTAAAAGTTCTCGTTGAAGAATATAATTATTCTATTGATAATATGGAAACTGAATTTCCTATAAAAATCGGAAGTTCTAGCAAGCGCATAGATATTGCAATTTTCAAAGACAATGCTTCCCACGAACAAGAAAATATTATATTAATTGTTGAAACTAAAGCTCCTAAAATAGGAGCTAACGATAAAAAAGATGGTGTTGGACAGCTTATTTCTTACGTAGCTTCCTGCCCTGCCTGCCTTTATGGTCTATGGACAAATGGTGCAGGAGGATTAAGACAAGTTGTTCGACGCGAACATATTGGAAGTGGTAACGTTGTTAAAATAGATTCCGATATTCTTATTAATGGCGAAGAATCGTCCGAGGAACATGGTCCTAAGCTTGAAAAATTAACTCCTGCTACATCTGAAAGTTTGAAGTGGCGTTTTAAAAAGTGCCATGATATCATTTCAACTTCTGGAGATGATAAAATGACTGCTTTTTGGGAGTTTCTAAAAATTGTAGAAACCAAAATTGAGGATGAAAAAGAAGATAAAGTATTTGCCGATTTTTATGCGACCTTTAATGAATCTCAAACCCAAGATGGTGCCAACAAGGTTTTTAATCGTATCAACAACTTATATAAGCGTTTAATCGCTGATAAATATGATAAATATAGGGGTGTTGCAGGAGAGAAATTAAATATTAGACCTACATCTCTTGTTAGAATAGTAAACGAATTGCAGAATTACTCCCTTCTTGGTACAAGTTCAACAATCAAAGGATCTGCATATGAAGAAATCGTTGGCGCTAATTTGCGTGGTGACAAAGGCGAATTTTTTACACCAAGAGTTGTTATTGAAGCTGCCGTAAGGATGTTAGAGATTGAATATTCCGACATATGTACTGACCTTGCATGTGGTTCTGGTGGCTTTGTGACAACGATGCTTGATGCGGGTCGAAACGCTATTGTTTCAAAATATCAGAAAAGGGCTGGTAACTATAACGAGGCAATCGCCAAAGATACCTCCGCTTTCGGTAATAATAACATAATCGCAAATGATATCAACAGAAATCTTGCAAATGCTTGCGCCATGAACCTTAATATGAATGGTGTTGAAACGCGACAAGTATTTGATCAAGATATTCTGGAGCCAGTGCAAAGTTGGAACTGTGAGAATGCTGATGACCTTCAAAAGTTGTATGGTCTACATGAGACAATTGTATCTGGACACAAATTCTATGTTGGTAATATTACTAAAATTGGTGCAAATCCTCCTTTTGGAAATAATATTGTTCGTACAGAAAAAGATGTTTTAGATCAGTTTGAACTTGCTGAAGGAAAAACTTCACAAATCGTTGAAATACTATTTATTGAAAGAATCATTCAACTTCTTGTTCCTGGAAAAGGAAAAGCCGCTATTGTTATTCCTCAGTCAATATTAAATAATCCTAGTTTAGAATATGTACGCAAATGGCTGTTTGCTCATACAAAAATACTTGCAATTCTTGAATTACCTGTGGAAACATTTTTGATTAGTGGACGTGAAGGAACTGGAACTCTTACAGCAATATTACTAGTTCAAAGAAGAGAACTGGACGAAACTGCTCAGCTACTTTCCGGAGTAAAACAAATTGAAAATTACCCTATATTTATGGCAGAAGTTAATAATGTTGGCTATGATCGTCGTGGTAATGCTGTATATGTTAAAGATGCCGAAGGACGCGAAATAACTGTCGATAGAGAAATCAAATCTGGAGACAATAAGGTAAGTATCATACAGGAAAAAGTAATAAATAATGAATTACCAGAAATCGTCGAAAAGTACTTGAAATTTGCGCACGATCTGCGTGATGGAAAAGTTTTCTACGATGTAGCAGAGGGGGTATACCGTGTTCTCTAACATAAATAATCAAATAAATATCATACCCGCTAATAAAACCTTTTCTCGTGGTTACCGCTTAGATCCAAGCCAATACAACGTTATTACTGAACGTATTATTATCAAAGCTAAAACTGCTGGAATTCCTACCCCCACTATGGATGAATTAAACTGTATTGAAAGTATCTATCTCCCTAATCGTTTTTCACGAAATTATACTGGTGATTCCAATATAGGCACACCAATGTTGGGAACTTCAACCATGTTGAATATGCGCTTACCAAAAACAAGTCGAATATTCACAGACAAACAAAAAGATGCTGACAAGCTTTTCATTCAACCAAATGATATTCTAGTTTCACGCTCTGGAACTGTAGGGACTAGTGTACTATGTGGAAAATCCTATGAGGGGTTTATTGCCAGTGACCACTGTCTTCGTGTAAGAATCAACGACAAATATCGCGGCTACATTGCAGCATATCTAAGAACAAAGTATGGATTTCCACTTTTGGAAAAAGATGCCCATGGCAAAGTTATTAAGGAATTAGTCGAAAGCAATATAAGAACTTTGCCAGTCATCTTATTTAGCGAAATATTAGACGATGTAAATGACCTAATGTATAGAGCTACTAATTTATATGACGAAGCCCGTTCTTTATTTGACAGTGTTGAAGAAAAGTTATTAAAATGCCTTGAAAATTATATTCCTAAGACAATACAACCATTTCAAAATATCGTACCGTTCTCTAGCCTTCATGCTAATAGGCTTGATCCTCACATGCATGATCCATATACTAATTATTTATATCATGCAACTGAAAATTCTAAGAACTATGTTAATCTGTGTGATGTGGCTAGCATTTGGGGAACATCAAGGTTTAAACGTCATTATCTTCCGGAAGATAATCCTAACGGAATCGGATTGTATTCATCAACAGATATTGTTAGAGCAAATTTATTCCCAAGTAAATACATCTCCCGTACACTCAATGCCAAGGATTTAAAAAATTGTACTATTCAAAAAGATACTATTTTGGTTCCATGTTCCGGTGCTTACGGTGGTGTGCTTGGACACGGAATGTTAGCAGGTGCTTCTATGGACGGAAAAGCAGTAACTCAACATGTATTACGAATTGCGCGAAAAGACTCCACAAGCATAAATTTATTCCATTACATAGCAGCATTTTTATGCAGCGATAAGTACGGTTATCACCTCATTACATCAACACGATTTGGAAAAGATATACCGGAAATCGATATTAATGCATTGAACAGAATTCTGGTTCCAAGAATAGATGAAAATGATGAAAATGAAATCGGTTCGCTTTTCTATCAAGCTTCGTTACTGCAAGAAGAAGCCAATGAGCTAGAAAACGCTGCTATACATTTAATCGAATCCTATTACGAATCGAAAACACTTAGTTAAACAAAGTTAACCATTGTTCTTCATACATATCCGTTACTACTTTAGCTTGCGCAAAAGGATAATTTATTATTAATATCCTTTGCGCAAGTATTTTATACTTATTATTTTGTTTTTCAAGTCGTGCCAGATGTATTGAATAACAAATATTTGAAGCTGACGGGAAATCAATACCCTCTGAATCTTTAGTAGGTAATTTTTCGCAATCAAATTTATTTACTTCTTGTTTGCATAACTTCTCCATTGAAATGATTAAATATTCTTCGTTTTCATACACATAGTAAAAATCCTCAGTCTTTTGATTACTATTCTTTATTGTTAATATTTTTTTTGCAACATAGAGCAATGACTTCTTTTTTATGACATAGTAATCTTTTAAGCTGTTATTATCGTTAACATATCCCATGGCTTCTTCCTCCCAAACGAGTCATTTTATTGTGATATATTCGCTCACTTATCAGCTAATATCCAGTCATAAAAAAAACAAATACTATACAAAATAATGCCATAAGCTTTGTTAATAATTTGTATTTCCTTATTTCCAAGCCGCATTACCTTCCAGATTCTTCATCAGGACCTTTCTGGTGGTCTTGTACTCCTGCCCGATGAATCCCAGTCGTAGGAGGAAGCATCGGAAGGCATATTTTTCATTCTCAACATCCTTCTCCTTTGCGGTGATGCGCTTGCTGTTTCGGGCCATATCCGCCAGTGCGCTAATGAGCTGCATGTAGGCTTCTGCCTCTCCATCCTCTCCGGTCAATGTAAACCAAGGGAATCGGATGCGCTCTTCATCGACCTTGTAGAAAAGGTTGTCAGTGCCGAGTGCCTTGCGAAGCAGATTACCTTTGGCTTCGATGAGGCGGTCCAGATTGGCAAGGGCTCTTTCATCCATGGTATCGGCTGGAATCTCCACCGTCAGCTTGTCGTCCTGCTGCTCTGGTTCCGGTTCCTGCGCTTTCTGTGGCTGCTGTGGCGTTTCTGTTGGCTGCTGCTCCGGTACTGGCTCCTCCTTCTGGAAACCGCTAATCTCGTAACCCATCTCGGCCAGTCTTTCTATTACCAGCTCTGCCTTGCTATCATTGCTTCCTTCTTCGATTGTCAGGCTTCCAAACTTGCCTACCTTAAATGCACCAATCTTGTATGCGCAGGTAGGAACCTTCATGTAAACTGCCTGATCTCCGGTAAGCTCTGCGATAGCTGCTACCAGGTCTTTTCTGTTCTTTCCATTCAAATTAACTCTTAACTCCATTCTTCGTACCTCCTTGATTGATTCACAAAATTCTTCGTATCCCATGTGGCCCATGGCCTTCATTGCCGCGCTTGCGGCTTGCAGTTCCTCTGCTGTCCAGTCTCGGCTCATCCCGGCCTCCTTACTTTGCTTCGCGTGCATCGATGGTTGCTTTAGCATCCTTCAGTCTGGAGTAAAGCTCCTTCTCACCGACGATCTTGTAGTAGCTGTAACCGTGTTTGTAGGTTTTGATGATTTCGTATCCTTTGTACTTGGTTGTCATGGCCTGTGCCCTCCTGCGTTTATGTATTACCTTTCGGTAGTGACATGTTCGCTCTGATCTACACATATATCCAGTTAATTCGACTTATAAAACCACCAAAGATACCGGGCAGAACTTGTGAATATTAGTATATAAAGAAAGCCATACAGCTTTTACTACTGTATGGCAGAATATTTTAACTATATATTGTGGTTTCATTCATTTTGAGATACTACATATTGTGGTTTCAATCACTCAAAAGTAGTAAAACGGTAGTGCATTTTTTGTCAGAAGGAGCGATTTGCCGCGCTTTGGACGGGTTAATGGCACTTTATCCGTACACCGTCCGGCCTGCCGTGGCAAATAAAAAGCACTTTTATCATAGTTTTATTTCTCCTTGTTCATCTTGCGTATTATCTTCCTCTATTATACAAATTTTATGAAAAGATCCAGGCATAGCTGCATTTTCTAAATATCAAACATATTTACCTGTTCCATTCTGAAATCTGACAGTACCAGTCTCTTTATCTCTTCTCCTTTCACATGTGCAGTCTCTACCCGCTGCACTCCATTCCGGATGCTGGATTCGAGAAGCTTCACCACATAAATATTATCAAACCGATTATAGATAGAATCTCCGCCGAGTCCGGAGAGACAAATCAACTGCGTATTTGTCTTCTTTGCCATCTCAATCAGCGGCTTCAAAAGATGCTCTGCATTCGTTTGGGCAAATGGATTGTCCATAATCAGCACCTTTCCATCTTCTCCCGATGTAAAGAGAGCTGTCTCATCCCGCCTCATATAACTGAGCAAACAGGTCAGAATAATAAATGCTGACAAAAAGCCTTCTCCACCGGAATTGGCTGATACCTCTGACCAGGAAATTGGGATTTCACGTTCCGCCTCGATTTTATAAAGCTTGATTTTTACGTTCTGGATACCAACAATTTCATCATACAGATTTCTGACTGTGATTATTTTTCCCAGATATTCTGTCAGATTTTCGTTCTTTTCAATAGTCGCAATTCCCATATTGATAACATTTTCAAAATAATCATGAAGCTTCAAACGGAAATGTGCTTTCTCAATTTCCCATTCAGGCACCTGAATCCGAAGCATTTTCAAATTTCTGCCCCGAACTGTAATAGTTGAATTTTTATCGATGATACTGATATTGGCATTGATCTGTTCCACATATTCTAAGAACATCATTTCCAGATTTTTCTGTTCATCAGCAATATGAGCAAGATCGATTTTCAATTTCTCCAGCTGATTTTCATATGCAAGTGAATTCATCTCAAACTGCTTCAAAAGACTTTCCGGTTGGTCAAGCTGAGACAGAAGGCTATCAAATGTCTTCCTAAAATAATCATCTGCATATTCTTTTCTGGAGACAATTGTACGAATCAAATCCGACAAGCTTATCCTGTAATCTCTCAATATTTTGGAAAGTTCTGACATTCTTCTGTGCATATCCTTCTGATAGTTCTGAATAACCTCAAGTTCTCCATTTTGAATATCCACAGGAACCACTTTTTCTGACAGCGCTGCTTCATCTTCTGCGCTTATTGTTTCATCTGCATACTCAGCTACCGAAATAGCCTGTGCAGATAATTTTGCATTTCGATTCTGCAATTGCTCTAACTCCTTTTGGAGTACATGGAAATCATGATTTTTGAAATTCTGACGTTTTTCAAATTCCGTATCTACAATTGCTGTTTTCGCAATGGGCTGCTCAAACCCGGTCTGTTTTTTCAGATTATCTGTATGAAACAGAATACTGGTTTCACAGGAGCCAAGTTGCTTTTCCAGCTCTGCCTGTGTCTGATTAGCATGATTCCAGTTTTTTTCTGCCTGTTTTAGCTGACCCTTCCAATTATTATACTGTTCTTCGGAATAAACCAGGTTTTTGTATTCTTCTTCCGGAATCTGATCTCCATTGTTCCTCCGATTCAGATCATCCTTCTTCTTTTCAATCATCTCCTGGAGCCATTGCTGTTCATTTTTTAATTCCTGCATATTTTTTGAAATTTTTTCTGTCAATGCACGATATTGCGCTTCCAGCTTAGAGGCATCTATTTCTAAAAGGTGCTTAAAATTATCCGAAGGTGAAATTTTTTCATAGCTAGCATACTCTGCCGCCTTGCTTCTAAACTTCTTTATCTGTTCCTGATATTCCTTCATCTGATTCTTCAGTACTGCTTTCTGTTCACGCAGACTGCTCAGTAAAACGACCAACTGATTTTGCTTCTCCGTCAGTTCTTCCCGCTCCTTTTCCAGACGAATAAGACTTGCTTTATCAATCTCGTATGCTTCATACTTTTTATAAAATTTTTCAAACTGATGCTCTCTTGATTCCATCCGGGAAATTGTCTGCTTCACTGCCTCTAGCAGCTTTTCCAGCTGTTTTTTTTCTTCCTCCAGGTGGCCCTGCTCCTGCCGAATTTCGGAGATCCGTTTTTCTACCTGCTGTTTTTCTTCTTTTTGTTCAGCAAGCTGTTCTTCTGTCTTTTGGTATCCTTCACTGCTGAATGTCTGTTGTGCAATACATGTTTTATATCCGCGGTAAATATTCAGATCCTGTTCTTTATCGCCCGCTGTTTTCTGTAAAGCATTGATATCTTCTTGAATTTTTTCCAATATTCGCTTCAATTCCTCACGATCAAGGAGGTGCTTATTGAACATCACATAAAAATGAACATTTCCATAAGTCGCAAACCTTCCATCTGTATGCTCCTGTATTGATTCCAGATCTTCTTTCACGATAATGGGAATGGGAAAGCTAGTGTAAAGCGCTTCCTCGTTTTTACAGAAGCATTCAAATACATTTCTTTCCATCAAAATTGCATAGGGTAAAAATGGATTCTTCTTGACAAGTGCCTCATTTTCCTGAGGGGTTCTTCCGTTTTTAGCGATCCATTCCATACCATATACGATATCAATTCCATTCTGCTTCATATAGGATCTGATATTTTCAGGAAGCTCTAAGGTTCTTCCTTCTTTTAGCTGACGGAGCAGTTTTTCCTGCGCAGATATCTCCTGAAGCAGTTTGCTCCTGCCAATATCCAGTTCCCGAATCTTGCCGTCCAGCTGAACCAGAAGCAGTTCCTTTTTGTCGATGCTATTTTCATCCATTTCAACATACTTCATAATCCTCAGGCGTTCATTCTTCTGATGCTCCAGATTAACAAGGACATCCTTCGTCTCCTTTATCTGATACATGATATCATGAATCCTCACATTCTTCTCGGAAAGCTCCTGCACAAGCTTTTTCAGTGACAGCTCCACATTATCAAGCTTCAGAGCGGATTTGGCAAGGTGATTTTTCTGTTCCTGCAGCTCTGCCGACATCTCTTTTTTCTGGACATCCAGGAAACCATCTTCATAGAATCCAAGAATATTTCTGCTTAAATGCGCATGAAAATCCTTATTAAAGCTTTCCTCTGTCTCATCAAAGCTTTCGACTTTGTTTTTTAATCGGCCAACCTTCTCAATCAAAAACCGTAATTGCTGTTCATTCTTTGTCTGCGCATCAAGATGTGCTCGTTCTTCGTGAACAGCTGCTTCATACTTGCTTTCCTGCTCTGACCTTATAAGACTTAATTCCTTTACCTTCTCTGTGTAAAGAGTATTCAGCTGATGACCGAGAGCTTCAATCTTTTCTCTTGAAATCTCTGTCCTCTGCACAAGCTTCTTGATTTTCTCATCTACGCCTGCTTTTCTCTCCTCGAAATTCTGCAGCTCCTGATACAGGCGGTTCAGATCACAGGCGGTCAGCTTTTTTTGCAGACTTCTTTTTACCCCAAACAGGCGAATTACTTCCAGTTCCTGATCCTTGCGCTTCGTCAGCAGCTCTGCTCTTATATCTTCCTGCTGATAAATCAAATAAGACAGCTGTTCATAGATAATCTGATTCTGTTCTATTCTTATCTGCTCCAGCTTTTCCTGATCGGTTCGGATTTCCTCCTCCAGTCTCTTCACTTCGTTTTGGAGCGCCTTCGCATAAAGAATCATCTCCTGCCGAAGAGCTTCTGCCTCCTGATTCGTTTGAACGTACCTGTCGATGCCTAGCTTTAGTGGTTTCATTTCTTCAAAATATCGTTCAATCAATCCCTTTCGCTGAATTTTCGATTGGTTACTCCGATATTGCTCGATGAACTGAAGGGTTAGCTTTCTGAACTTATCAATCTTGTTTTCTTCCTGATTCAGTTTTTCCTCTATGGGACGCAAAAACCATTTTTCCACCAATCCTTTTTCATCTTTGGCATTCAGAAACAGCTCCGAAAGTCCGGATTCCTTCTGATTCACTTTGCGAATAATGCTCTCCCATTCTTTATTGTTGATTTGATACTGGCGAAGCGTTGTGAAATATTGTTGTCTTCCATACTGACTTGTCATATCATATAACCGGAAATCTCCCGCTTCCTTTTTACTGATATCCTGCAATAGATTTTTGCACTCACTGAAGCCTCTCAATATCTTTTTATTGCCGTCCTGTCTGATAATTGGAAGATTGTCAAGGTCATACTTACATGCTTCAGAATAGCTGCCGGTAAATGTATATATTTCTAGTTCCTCGGTATCATTGTCTTCTTTTTGATTTTTCCGAACCATCATCCCGGCTAAAAAACGCTCTGAACCATTGTCTAACTGCCACTCTGTCATAAGAAATGTCGGTCGATTCGTCGTGAAATAGCTTTTAAACGGTCGGTCTGCGAAATCGCGATACGTCCGATTGACAAAGAGACTGATAATCATCTGCACCAACACACTTTTCCCACCGCCGTTTCTGAGCGAGATAAGGGTATTCTGACCGCCCAAGTCAAAGGTTTCATCATCAATTTTAATGGTATTATTGTTATAATTCAGATTTAAAATGCGAATCCTTGATAGCTTACTCATTTGTTGCCCCCAGTGCCTCCATGATTCTTGTGTAATTTTCTTTATTAAGAATCTTATATTCCATAATGTTATCCAACTTCGCCGTCGTCTTGATCATCTCATCCTCCGGAATAAATAGGATTAGACCTTGCCGCTCCATAAAATTACAGATAATGCTTACATAACCCTCCTTTGTATATTTTGACCGACTGCTTGTCTCTGTGCTTCTCAGGGATTCGTATGCCTCGCTCATACTTTTATAATCCAGAATATTTTCATACATTTCACTGTGAAGAGTTGTATTTTCTATCTCCCGCTCCTGTTCCAGAGCAGAGCCTGCTTTCAACCGTTCCGATATAATATTCTGCAATTCTCCCAGCTTCAGAAATTCCCTTGATTTGCTGGTGCTTCCCTGACCGTCATAAAACTCTACCATCAGTGTAAGAATCACAAACTGTGCCAGATAATAATCTCTGTCTGTCGCACCGGATTTACACAATTCCTTCTTTAAATCTGCCTTGGTAAACCCCAGATATTTATTATCAATATCCGGCATCAGATAGATACATGTTCCATAACGTTCGATTCTGCAATCAGCAATCTCTGCCTGGTTCTTAACCAGATTCATAACATCTTCATGCTCTACATAAGCGCGATACAGCTCTTTTGCCCCTGTATCCAGATCGCTCAGCGCACCATGGCACAATAGGTAATAAAATATTTTTTGACTATATGTAATAGCTTCTGCTTCGTATGCCATTTCTTATCTCTCCTCGAATCGAAATCCAATATTTGAACATTTAAAATTTCTTTTATTCCCGGATTCACTCATTATATTTTGAAAAAGTACATGCTCACTGTCTTCCATTGGAAATATGCAGATTTTTCCGATTTTTCGGAATCTCTTATTTTCCATCAGACTGAGCAGCTTTTCATTTAACACAAATCCCTCGGAAGCATCCGCTAAATAATTTGTCTGTTCTTTCTGAAGCTCCGAAATGTCAATCGTTCCTGCGGTCAAAAATTCAATGATTACTTCTCGGAAAATTTCTGCTGTTGGAAACAGCCTCTGCCAGGCTTCCTTGTCACAGCCCTCACTTAAATCCTGCAGCGTAAATGTACCATTTTCCAACAGATACTCTAGAAGTACACCTATACAGTCTTCATATTTCTTCATACGTTCCAGTCTGCGTTGTTCTTTTTCCCGGTTATACGCATCTTCATCAAAATCCAGCTCTACAGCTTCATCATCTACACTAAATTTTTGCAGCTTTTTTTGATATTCCAGCATTTTCTCTGGATTAAAAATCTTATGAACCCGACTAACAAACAACGGATTAAATACTCTGTCAATATTTTTCAACAAAGCTGCATCCTTCAAAATCACATCATAGATATCACTCCGGAACGGAAATCTCTGCACTAAAGTCATGTTGGAGTAATTTTCCAGCTCTTCATCATATAGTTTTTTCAGATCAAAATGCTGTCCAAGAATCCGTTGATGCTCATCCAATGTTCCGGTAAGATATCTCCCAATAGTACGAAGATTGTTGAGGTTGTCCTTTTCCTTTGCTGTAAATTCTTCCGCATTCATCTGTTTTTCGTCAAATTCGATAATCTTTTCGTCAATAAACTGGCGATGAAGACGAAATTTTTCTCTGGTTTCCATTACGGCGCTAATATTATCTTCCACTAGCTGCCCGTATTCCTCCACTGAATACGATAATGCATTTCTTCGCACAGACAGGATTGCGTCTTCAATTTTCTGGCTCTGCTTTCGCAGCTGCCCGAAAATATTTTTAATATCGTCCACTGCTCGGTTATAATCTGCTTTTTCCAGATGCAGCTTAAACAGCATCTCGTGAATGGAAAGCTTCAGATTATTTTCCAGCTCCATAGTGCCAAGCATCATATTGTACCCCTCGTCTGTCAAATGATAAGAAGTTCTCCGAACTCCATTTTCCAGATAAACGACCTTATTATCAATGTACCGGATATTGATATCTTTATATGTCCGGCTTTCATAATCAAATGCTTTGAAATACATAGATGAACCGCTATTTCCAAGAATATCCTCTACCATAAATCTGGCAAAGCTCGTGCTTTCTTCAAAGCTTAATCTTCGTGCATAATATTCGTAGCTGACATCCTCTACAAATGCCGCAATTTCGTTCATCGTACAGTTTTCTTCTCTGAGAGAGTACTCCATGATGAAAAGAAGCAGCGTAAATAGCATATTCATCTGTTCATCTCTATTCTCCACACCATAGTCTTTCCACAGCTTTTTGTCAAAGCTGTTGCTGCAAAGTACCGAATAGCGTCCAACGCATTTCATACGCTGCTCAAAATTTTTCAAAAAATCCTTTTCAATCATCCTTCATCACCAGTCATGCTCATTCAAAATTTCCTGTGGGATATATTTTCCCATTTTCAGGATTTTACAAATTTGATCTTTACGCATATCTTTAAACGCATCTAAGAATAAAGTTCCTATGTTGGCATTTTGCTTTTCCTTCATATTCGGAAGATTAGAGAGTCCGATCTGCATAGCTTTATCCAGCATAGCCGTATAGGCTTCTTCAAAAATATAAATGATTGCAGATGTGCTTTCAACCAGACGTTCGTAAATCAGAATTCCCTCATAATCAAGGTCGCCAAAATAGAATAGCTTATTATCGCCCATAAAATAAGTTTCTGCACCATTCATATAATCTGCAAATGTCTTCCAGATGCCTTTCCCGGCTCCATAGATTACGGTACCAAATTCTTTTCCGAGAATATGATTACATCCCGTGTTCATATATCGTCGAATATCAAAAAAGGTATCTTTATTCTCTATAATCAAAATGTTCTGGGGAGCTTGTTTGGAATAGGAATAATAAGAAAGCGGTTCCGATGTTTCGTAAAATGCCAGCTTATCTGCATCAATAGCGACGCGTTTGCAAAATTCAAGACCGCCTTCCCTCTGGAAATATTTTTCTCTATGGAAGATTTCAAAGCTACGCTCATTCATCGTTTCCTTAATTTTCAACAGATTTGAATGATTTTTCAAATAATTACTTAAAAGCTGTAGATTATGCTTATCTGCTTCATAGCGCTCCGGGTGCTTCCTGTAATAAGAAGTATTGATTAACGGATGATACTTGTATTTCAGCTCTTCATAAACATCTGTATAATCCGTTTCTTCTTCATACCTCCAAAAGCTAATCGGCAAAGCGGGCGTTCTTCCGTTGCTTTTCGCAGTTTTCATTGGTTCCAGCGCTTTATTTTTAATAAGTTCCATGACATAGGCATAAAGCTGCTGATACTCCATATCAGAATGTTGACTCATAATATCCTTCAGCTGTATCTTTTGTCTCTTCATCTATCTGCGTGCTCCTTTTATATAAAACATAATCAATCTGCCCACACGACCGTTGCCGTCCTGAAATGGATGAATCCGCTCAAATTTCACATGGAGGTCCAGAATATCCATCAGCGTAATCGGTGCCTCTTTTCTTTTATTGGTACGCCCCGGTTTTTCTGCGTTTTTCGGAATATTCCATGTCTTACCGGTAACTGAAAGATATCGCATCTATGCTCCTTCGCCATAAAATCCATCAAAAACCACGTTAATCTGTGATATAGTATACCATGTCATCGGTAAAAGTATCAACGTATTTCGGGTTTGGTTATTTTGTTTTTGCCGTCGCAGGAAATGCTGCTCGTTTTGTGCAGCTATTTGCGTTTATTTCTTAAAATTTAATAAATTTTACGCAAATCAGATGCAATTTGCTAAGATGTCTGATAAGATGAAGCTATCCGAAGGGAAGTTCGGGCAAGTAAAAGGAAAATGTATTGCGTAAGGAGGTATGACAGATGAAGAAAAATTTTGTTGTGGTTGGGGCATTGGCAGGAACGCTTATTTTTACACAAAGTGCCCTTGCGGCAGGGCTTGCGGTTACGCCGTCCAAAAACACGCTTTCCGTGCAGTCGGGAGAGGGCGTGCAGACGGTGGAGGCTGTCCCTGCGTATCTGTATCAGGATAATAATTATTTTATGCTGCGCGATTTGGGGAAAATCCTCGGCTATCGTGTCGATTGGAACGAAGCGAAAAAGCAGGCTTCTCTGACAAAGGAAAGTGCTGCGCAGGATTTGCAGCATCTGAGTGCGGCAAAGCAGGCAAAAGCCGTAAAGCAAAGCAAGCAGACCATTCTCGTTGGCGCAACGGAATACGAAAACATGAATTGCCTGAATATTGACGGTTATAATTATTTTAAGCTGCGCGATTTGGTTGAGATTATGGACTTTACCTGCGGATGGGACAGTGAAAAGAATCGGATTCAGCTTTCCACAGGCGAGCAGAATGACGAGGGAGTCAGCATATCCGTAAAGGATTTTCTGGTTGAAGGGGCGAAGCAGAAGGTGATTGAGGAGGATGTGCCTTATATCCCTGGCTCGAAGGATTATGCGGCACTGGAGGCCTATATGCAGAAGAATGTAGACAAGGACTTCAAAGCATCTGATTTCATCATCACAGAAGCAGAGGAGGGCAGCAATACGCCTAATCTCATCACACTGGATATGCGTCTGAATGTAAATGGCGTTATGACAAAGAATTTCGGCTATCGGGTTCTCTGTATCAATAAAAAAGCAGCGCTGATTACCTTTATCGGGGAAAAGAATCCCGATTTTGATATCACAAAGGCAGGCGTGCAGAAGCTTTCCGATGCGGATGCAAAGCAGATGGCATTAGATATGGATAAAAACAGCTACAAGGCAGAGAAGCAGACGGTTTCCCGCTATTTCGATATGCAGGAGCTGAAGCAGAAATGCGAGGTAGAAACGACCTATATTGACAATGGGGGCGCAACCTTCGTAACGGCGCACGCCTTTGATGCAGAATAACAGCTGATAACTTTATATAGAAGAAACACAAACAGGAGCAGCAAAGCAGAATCAGCCTTGATGTTCCTGTTTTTCGTTGGCAATAAGATACAGATGTGCTATAATATTCACATTAAATGTAGCTTTTTGGGGAATTTTGAATACCTCAAGGGCAGAGAGGACGAAGCGAAAATGAAGGATGCACATGCTTCCGAGAGATTGCTGTTGCAGGATCGGAAAAAACGATGTGAGGCTTTACAGCGTCAGGCAGAATTCGCGGCAGAGCTTGAGATACAAAAGACAGAACGACAGGAGAGGATCGCCTTATGAGACGAAGAAAGCTGCTGATTGCAGACGATTCTGAAATGAACCGCGCAATTCTTGCAAATGTACTGGATCAGGAATTTGAAGTTATTGAAGCAACAAATGGGCAGGAAGTCATCATTGCGTTGCAGAGCTATGGCACGCAGATTTCCGCATTGCTGCTGGATATTGTGATGCCTGAGATGGACGGATTTGAGGTTCTGGAGGAAATGAACCGCAGACATTGGATTGAGGATATCCCCACCATCATGATTTCCGCGGAAACCAGTAATACCTACATCGACCGTGCATTTGAACTGGGTGCATCGGACTATATCAGCCGTCCCTTTGTACCCGGCATCGTTCGCCGTCGTATCATCAATACAATCCTGCTGCATACCAAAAAGCATCAGCTGATGGATGTGGTTGCGGATTGGTTTTTCCGCAGAGAAAAAAGCAATGAGGTTATGATATCAATTCTGGGCTATGCCTTGGGGCTGCGCTGCGGAGAAAAGGGGATGCACATGTCCGGCGTAAGCCGTGTGACGGGGCTTTTGCTGCACTGTCTGATGAAGCGGACGAACCGCTATGCGCTGAATCCGGACGATATAGATGTGATTTGCATGGCGGCAAGCCTGCATGATATCGGGAAGCTGCTGATTCCGGAGGAAATTCTGACAAAGCCCGGCAAGCTGACCGCAGAGGAATTTGCCATTGTGAAACGGCATACGGTGATTGGTGCGGAGATTATTTCGGGAATGTCTGTGTATCAGAATGAAAAACTGGTGAAATACGCCACGATGATCTGTCGCTGGCACCATGAGCGTTGGGATGGCAAGGGCTATCCGGACGGGTTGGCAGGGGATAATATTCCCATTGCGGCACAGGTGGTTTCCGTTGCGGATGCTTATGATGCGCTGACGAATGAGCGCAGCTATAAAGAAGCCTTTTCGCATGATACGGCACTTGCTATGATGCATAACGGCGAATGTGGCAGTCTGAATCCGCTCCTGCTTGAATGTATGGATGAGCTTTCGGAGACCCTGCGGCATGGCGTGGAGAAAAAGCCTGTGGGACAGAGCGCGGAGCAGGTATATGAAACGGTGGAGGAGCTTTACAGTGGACAGGATGTCATTGCGGCGCGCATGACAAAGCAGCTGGAGGAGGCAAACACAAAAGCAGAATTTTTCGCAAATCTCAGCGGAGAGCTGTGGTTTGAATATACGGCACAGCCTTCTTCTCTGCATCTTTCCAAGGGTGCAGTAGAGCAGACGGGACTGCCGGATGTGATTGTCGATCCGATGGAAAATGAAGCCTTTCTTTCCGTTTTCGGGAAAAAGACGCTTGCGCTGCTTACCGAGAAATTACAGGAGCTGCCGACTGACCGGACACAGATGGAGTTTATGGCACAGATTACGCTAAACGGAAAGCCGAGTCAATGTCAGACTGCCATTCTGGTTTCGGGCAAGAAGGACAGCGAGGGACATTATAGCTCTCTGCTCGGAAAAATTGTAGATATTGATGAAAACTATAAGAGAATACAGATGTATGATGCCGAAGCAGCGAAGCCTGCTTTGCAGAAGCAGGTGCTGTTGCCCATTCTGGCGAGTGGAGAAAGTGTGATTCGGATTGCGGAGAAGCAGGTTGGCCCTGTGCTGCAGGGATATCGGACGATGTTTGAAACGGTTCGGCTGGTGGACCCTGAAATCTGTATGCAGGTTTCTACAACAAAGGAGAGTCATTCTGTGCAGAAGAATGAGGATTGCTTTGCCCTTTGGGGGAAATCGCGCCGCTGTGAGCGCTGCATTTCGCAGGATGCCATCCGTATGGGGAAGATACAGACGAAGGTGGAGCCGATTGGCAATGATGTCTATTATGTATTTGCAATGCCAATCGAGATAGACGGAATGTCCTATTCTCTGGAATGTGTGAACCCGATTCGCTCGGAGGATATCAACGGCATAGAAAGCGAGCACGTTCTGAATCAGCTGCTTGTGCGGAACAGGCAGGTTTATATGGATTCTGCAACAAGAGTATATAATCGCCGGTATTACGATGAACGGGTGCGTAACCTGAGCGGAGAATATGCGCTGGCGATGATTGATATTGATAATTTCAAGAAAATCAATGATCGCTTCGGGCATACCGCGGGGGATGCGGCATTGTATTATGTGGCGCAAACAATTCGTTCCATGCTGCGCAGCAACGATGCACTGATTCGCTACGGTGGAGATGAGTTTTTCCTGCTGTTTGATAATATGCCGGAGCAGATTCTGGAACGAAAGCTGGGGGAGCTCTGCCGAGCGGTGCGCAAGATTGAGGTTGCGCAGTATCCGGAGCTGAAGCTGACCATCAGTATTGGCGGTGCGTATGCTTCGGGGCGGATTTCGGATTTGATTCAGAAGGCAGATGCCGCCTTATATGAGGCGAAGAAAGAAAAGAATCGCGCGGTGATTTTTTAAGGAGGGGTATTTATGACGGTAAATGAATTTTATCAGAAGGTTGATGGAGACTATACAGATGCAATCAATCGCCTGCAAAGTGATGTGCTGATTCGGAAATTCCTGAAAATGCTGCCGGGTGACAACAGCATGACGCTTCTGGCAGAGGCAGTGGAAAAATCCGAGGCGGAGCAGGCATTTCGTGCGGTGCATACGCTGAAGGGAATGGCACTGAACCTAAGCCTTTCTGCTCTGGCGGAGGTTTGTTCCGCGATGACGGAGCTGCTGCGCGGCAAGGAGGCGCTTCCTGCGGAAGCAGGGCAGTATTATGATGCCGTAAGAAGGGAATACGAAAGAGTACGCGAGGCATTGGAGGAATTGGAGTAAGCGGCGGTGGTCTGAATGAAAAGAAAAGATGTGATTCTTTTGACTTCCTCCCAAAGAATGTGGTAAAATAAGATATTATGGATAGAACAAATTTTGTGCAAGGAGGAAGCGTATGTCTCAGGACAAACAGAAACACATTCGGAATTTTTGCATTGTGGCGCATATTGACCACGGCAAATCCACATTGGCAGACAGACTGATTCAGAAAACAGGTCTTTTAACAGATAGAGAAATGCAGGAGCAGGTTTTGGATAACATGGATCTGGAGCGTGAAAGAGGAATCACCATCAAATCGCAGGCGGTTCGTCTGATTTACCGCGCGCAGGATGGGGAGGAATATCAGTTTAACCTGATTGATACCCCCGGGCATGTCGATTTCAACTATGAGGTATCCCGTTCCCTTGCGGCGTGCGAGGGTGCGGTGCTGATTGTGGATGCGGCGCAGGGCATTGAAGCGCAGACACTGGCAAATGTTTATCTGGCGTTGGATAATAATCTGGAAATTCTTCCGGTTATCAATAAAATTGACCTGCCCAGCGCAAACCCGAAATGGGCAAAGCAGGAAATTGAGGATATCATCGGGATTCCTGCGGAGGATGCCCCTGAAATTTCTGCGAAAAACGGTATCAATATCGAGGAGGTTCTGGAACGCATTATTACAGATATTCCCGCGCCCGCGGGGGATGTCAATGCGCCGCTGAAGGCATTGGTGTTCGACTCTGTATACGACCAGTACCGCGGCGTTATCGTGCTGATGCGTGTGTTTGACGGCTCGATTCGTAAGGGCAGCAGAGTCAAAATGATGGCAACAGGGAAGGAATTTGATGTTGTTGAGGTTGGCATTTTCGGCCCCGGGCGTTTCCTGCCTGTGGATGAGTTGAGTGCCGGCATGGTTGGCTATTTTACGGCAAGCATCAAAACGGTATCCGATACACGCGTGGGCGATACGGTTACATTGGCGGAAAACCCGACCGCAGAGGCACTGCCCGGCTATAAGAAGGTAAACCCGATGGTTTACTGCGGCATTTTCCCTGTGGATGGGGCAAAATATCCCGATTTGCGCGATGCACTGGAGAAGCTGCAGCTCAATGATGCGGCGCTGTTCTTTGAGCCGGAAACCTCTGTTGCGTTAGGCTTTGGGTTCCGCTGCGGCTTCCTTGGACTGCTGCATTTGGAAATTATTCAGGAAAGACTGGAAAGAGAATATAATCTGGACTTGGTAACAACTGCGCCCAGTGTTATTTATAAGGTATACCTGACGGATGGGACGAGCTTTGATTTATCCAACCCGAGCAATATGCCCGATCCTGCCAGAATCGAGAAGATGGAGGAGCCGATTGTGAAGGCGGAAATCATGCTCCCGAAGGATTATGTCGGCCCGATTATGGAGCTTTGCCAGCAGCGGCGCGGCGAATACATCAGTATGGAATATCTGGATTCCTCCCGTGTGATGCTGACATACCACATGCCGTTAAACGAAATCATTTACGATTTCTTCGATGTGCTGAAATCCAGAAGCCGCGGCTATGCGTCCTTCGATTACAGCCTGCTGGGCTATCAGGAAAGCGAGCTGGTGAAGCTGGATATTCTGGTAAACAGGGAGCCTGTGGATGCGCTGTCCTTTATTGTGCATAAGGATTCTGCAACGGAGCGTGGCAGAAAAATGTGTGAAAAGCTGAAAAAGGAAATTCCCAGACATCTGTTTGAAATTCCGATTCAGGCAGCAATCGGCAGCAAGATTATCGCCAGAGAAACCATCAGCGCAATGCGTAAGGATGTTCTGGCAAAATGCTATGGCGGTGATATTTCCCGTAAGAAAAAACTGCTTGAAAAGCAGAAGGAAGGGAAAAAGCGTATGCGCCAGATTGGCAGCGTAGAGGTGCCGCAGAAGGCATTTATGTCTGTACTGAAGCTGGATGAAGAATAAAAGAAAAAGGGTGTGATAAATTTTATCACACCCTTTTTGCGTCCTATTTGAATTTCCATTGATATTTTTCCAAATCGACCCTTCCGTTGACTACCTCAATGCCATCCGCCTGCAAAAGCTTTTCCTGTGCAGCTTCTCCGCCGAAGGCAAAGGAACCGGAAAGCTCCCCCTTGGCATTGACAACACGATAGCAGGGGATATTTGCAGGGTCCGGGTTTTTATGCAGGGCATTGCCGACCGCGCGCGCCATGTTCGGGTCACCTGCCAGCGCCGCAATCATCCCATAGGTTGCGACACAGCCTTTGGGGATTTTTTTGACCGCCTCGTAGATGCGCTTGGTGGGACTATCCGCAATCAAATCGTAGCTTTCGGCAATCATGCGTTTGATATCCTGCGTGGGAATGGTGCCGTCCAGAATAATCGTATTCCAGTGTATTTTGTTTTGATGATAGCCCGCAACCACGGCAGGATAGGTGTTCCGCCAGAAATCACGCCATTCGGGTGCTACCTTTACATTTAGATTGAGATATCCCCCTCGGTCGTAAATCCAGAGAAAGGTCTTTTTGCTGCCCTTGATGCGCACCAACTGCCAGTTTTGGTCGCGAAAGGGTCGTTCTGTGTATACATCCGCAAAGGATAGGGCATAGGCTAATACCTCCTCGCGTGCTGTCATGCAGCTTCACCTCCGATTGCTTTGCTTTTATTGCACTTCCGATAGTTTATTTAAAAGCGTTTTTCCAGCTTCATCAGCCGTCCGCGGATATGAACCTCCTCCATCTCCTTGCCAACGAAGATTTTCATTTCATACGCGGGGTTTTCAGGCTGGAGAACAATCGCATTTTCCTTTTTTATCACGCGCTTGAGGGTGGCATCGTCCCCATTGACGGAAACGACGGCGATATCACCGCTGTCCACGTTGCTTTGTTTGCGGATGAGCAGAAAATCACCTTCGTGGATACCAATATTTGTCATGCTATCCCCCTTGGCGCGCAGCCAGAAATATTCCTCGCCGCTGTTTAAATCCTCCAAGGGTGTTTCGATATAGCCCTCAATATTATCCTCTGCCAGAAGGGGCATGCCGCAGTTGACCACGCCAACAATGGGGATTGGCTTTGTCGGGCGAGGGGTATAGGGGATGGCGTCCTGCGGCAGATGGTTTCTGTCCTCCAGAAGGGCAGATTTTTCCACACCGAAATACGCCGCCATCCGCTCGATTTTATCAATGCGGGGATAGGTTTTTCCGTTTACCCAGTCGCTGAGGGTAGTGTATTTTACGCCAAGTGCTTCGCAAAGCTCGGTTCTTGTTTTTTGCTTCTGTTCCATGAGATAGCGGATATTTTTCGCCAGTATGGTTTTACTGTTGTCCATAAAATCACCTTCCTATTTTTATTATACGGTTAAATCGTAGAAATGCAATACATTTTGGAAAATTACGAAAAAACCGTTGACAGATACGGTGAAACCGTAGTATGATTGTGTCAGACAAAGGAGCAACTTATTTTTTTAAAGCATAATTACGAATAAACCGTAATGCGAAAGGGGTATGAGATGAAGGAAAGAAGAATGTGGAAAAATACATGGCTGAAGGAGCTTGCAGGTAAGTATGGATTGGAAAAGGGGAAGTCTATTATTGTTGAGGAGCGTTCTCTTTTGAAGGATTATACATATATTACACGGGAAATTCGTCATGGCGTGGTGCTGGAATTATATCCCCACCATTTTTACTGTCAGATGGAAAACGGCAGAAGGGAATCCTTTCGCTATAATGAATTTCTGGGGCATGAGGCAAGGCTTGTTCATCTGAAGGAGGAGCAACAAAAAAGCGTCCAAGCTTGGACGCTTTTTTGTTGCGGAAGAAATCGGGAAGCAAGGGCGCATTGCTTCGCTCTGTCCCAAGTGGAATCCTAAGTTTGCTTTAGTTAAAATAATGTATTTACATCCAGCTCTTTTTCAATCATGCCTGCCTGATACATAAAATCAGCGGTGCGCTGGAAGCCTTCCTTATCCGCGGCAGTAATCTCTGTGGAGAAGTCATAATACTGTGCCATTTCCTTTACGGCATCCACATCCAAATCCAGCTCCGCTGCTGCCATTTCGTAGGCTTCCTGCTCATGGTTCTGAATAAAGTCTGCGATTTCTGCCTGTGCGGATTGCAGCTTTTCGATGATTTCGGGGTGCGCTTCATAGAATTTATTTGTGACTGCTACTGCAATGATGGCGTTAATCAAGCCCTCGCCGTCGGTAATCAGGTGATAGCCCTGCTGCTGTGTCTGATATGCGGCTGCACCTGCCAGCAATGCCACATCCACACTGCCGCCTTCCAGACCTGCCTTTGCTTCGGGAATGCCCATATTCACGAAGTTTACATCATCCACTGTCATATCCGCGGTTGCAAGATATGCCGCCAAGAGTTCATGCAGATTTGTGCCGACAGGGCCTGCAATGGTTTTGCCGCGCAAATCCGCAGGGGAGCTGATGCTTTCATCCTTGGAATACATGCAGAATGCCTTGGGAGAGCGGCTATACATGTTCAGCACCTTGATATCTGCATCATTTGCGGCAGAAAGAATGACAGAGGTTGCGCCAACGGCATACAGCACCTGTACATCTCCGGCTGCCAGTGCCTGTGTCTGGTCTGCGCCGGAGGTGATTTCTGCATATTTCACCTCGATGCCGTCATCCGCAAAGGCTTTTGTGAAAATGCCTTCCTCCTTTTCCACGATAGAGGGCAGGTTCAGGGGAGAGGTGACATAGGTGAAGGTCAGCGAATCGAGAGAGGATGTATCCTCTGCGGTGCCGCAGCCTGTCAGCGCCGTCATAGCCAGAATGGCTGCCATTGCCATGCCAATCAATCTTTTTTTCATTTGTAATACCTCCTAAATTTTTAAATGATAAAATGCTTATTTTAACTGCCGAAAGACAGTTTTTTTATAAATGAAGCTGTGCAAGAATTTCCCGTTTCAGTTCAATCAGTTCCTTGGATAATAAATCGCGATTTTCGCAATCCGTATCCAAAAGAAATTCTTTTTTGATGCACCCATCCTCAAGAAAGGCAATTTTATGCCCCAGAAGCAGGGCCTCATCAATGCTGTGGGTGACGAATAGAATCCCTGTATTTTGGCTTTTTTGCAGGCGAATCAGTTCCTTCTGCAGCTGCGTGCGCGTGAAATGATCCAATGCGGCAAAGGGCTCATCCATCAGAAGGAAGGAGGGCGCATACGCCAAAGCACGCGCGATGGCGGTTCTTTGCTGCATTCCGCCTGAAAGCTGATGGGGATAGGCCTTCTGAAAGCCATCCAGACCAACCGTTTCCAGCAGGGTTTGGATTTCTCCTGTATCATAGGAGTGCTTTTTCAATCCGAAAATAGTATTATCCCACACAGTCAGCCAAGGCATGAGCCGCGGCTCCTGAAACACAAAGGCGGTTTTATGCGTGACCGCAAAGTGAATTTCTCCGCCGTTTGGCTCCTCCAAATCCCCCACTAAGCGGAGCAGGGTGGTTTTGCCGCAGCCGCTTTTCCCAAGAAGGACGGTGATGCTGTTTTCGGGAATCTGCAAGCAGATATCCTTTAAAACGGGGAGCGTCCGCCCGTCTACGGTGTATGCCTTCTGTATATGCTTTAATTCAATTCCAGCCATTTTCACCATTCCCCTTAAATAATTTTTTCAGCAAAAAGCCGAAGCATTTATCGGTTGCCAGACCGACAAGCCCAACCACAAAAATGCCGACAATCACCTTATCGGTGCGGCTCAGCTGCTGCGCGAACAGAATCAAATGCCCGATACCGCTGGAGGCTGCAATCATTTCTGCCGCAATGATGGCACGCCAGCTATAGCCCATGCCGATGCGCATCCCAACGAGAATATCGGCGGAGGCGTAGGGCAGGAGGATATAGCGGAATTTTTCAAATTTTGTGTAGCCGAAGGCATCCCCAACCTCCAATAGCCTTTGGTCACAGCCCGTAAAGCCTTTTACGATGTTCAGATACATCGGGAAGAAGGAGGCCAGCACGATAATAACGGTTTTTGTGGTTTCCCCGATGCCGCACCAGAGAATCAGAAGCGGAATCAGACTCAGCGGCGGTACATTGCGGAAAAACTGCACGATTGCGTTATAATATTTTTCTGCGGCAGGCAGGAGCGCACGGAACATCCCCAGCAGAAACGCAAGCAGAAAAGCGATGCCGAAGCCCTTCAGAATACGGATAAAGGAAATCAGCACATCCCGAAGCAATTCTCCGGAGAAAAGCATGCGCAGAAAGCTGTCGAACACCTTTTGTGGTGTCGGCAGAAGGTAGGGACTAAAAACCTCTGCGCGGCAAAGCAGAAACCAAACCGCAAGCAGGATAAGGATGCCGAGAAACGGCGCAAATGCCGAATGTATTTTTTTCATATAATACTCCTATAAAAAATGAGTCTGCGCAAAAGCGCAGACTCATAAAAAGGAAAATCCCTTTGCTTTTATGATTTTTGTCTGAACGCCTTTTCATGCAGGTGTTGCCCTTTATGGTCAGTACGTTTTGGCGAAATTATTTATATTCGCCGGAAATTTTTGTGATATTTCCGTTTTTATCCAGTGTGAGAACAAGGTCGAGCTTGTCACCGGATTCCAGCCAGTCAATCAGCTTCGTAAGTGTTTTTACGCCGGAAGCATTGGTGATGTTTACCTTGATGTTATCTGTATTATCCTCATCAAAATCATAGCTGAAGGTATTATTGCTGTATTTGCCTTCAATTTTGATATAATTCTTGCCAAGCTTGGAAAGCTCGCCCTTTGCCTGTGTTACCTTACCTGTGATTTTTGTAACCTCATCATTTTTAACGGTAGCGGAAACATTCATGGTCTTTTTGTCCTTATAGGCATTATAGAAATCTTCCCATGTTTTAATCTTATCGGAGCCGTCGGTAATGGAGATATCGACATCATCTACATCATCAATATCATAGGTCTTGCTGCCAATTTTTACCGTACCGGTGTCCTTGCTTTCCTTATAGGTAACGCTTGCAACATTGCCGTCCGCATCATCCTTGCTGTCGCCGTCGGAGGTGGTTGCTGTAATTTTAGTAACGTAATCCTTTTTATTCAGTGTCAGTGTAACGGTAATGGTGCTATCCCCATCATCGTACAGATTATACAGATCTTTGTAGTCTTTTGTTTTGCTGTCAATCTTTACGGTAACATCATCTGTATCATCGATGTAATATTTTGTGGTTTTATTTTTCAGCTGAATATAGCCTGTTTTGTCGGACTTATCATAATTCACCTTAGAAACCTTGCCCTTTATGGAATCACTGCTGCTGCTTTCCTTTGTGCTGCCTGTGATTTTTGTCAGATTTCCCTTGTTGTCAAGGGTAACCTCAACCTCAATGGTTGTTTTGTCATCCTCTGCCTTTGTGAATAGGTCGTACAATTCCTTCAGGCTATAGCTCTTTTTGTCGATACGGATATCTACATCGTCCTTGTCGGTAAAGGAGTAGGTGCTGTCCTTATCAATCGTGATAGAGCCTTCTTTATCCGTTTTATTATATCTCACCTTTGTCAGGCTGCCTTTGGTTTTCTTGGTTTCCTTATAGGTTGCCTCCAGCTTGGTGATGTGCAGGTTGCTGTCGAGCGTCAGGGTAACATCAATGGAGGTGCCTGCCTTATATAGCTTTACGACATCGCTCATGGTGGCAGAAGAACCGTTCAGTGTGATGGTTGTGCCGCCGGATGCCAGCATATAGTAAGCTGCGCTGTCCTTCAGATTGACATAGAAATTTGTCATGGTCGCAACCGTACCCTTCTGTGTGGAGGTGGTCGGGTTGGTGGGTGTTGTCGGAGTTGTGGGTGTGGTAGGTGTGGTTGCCTTTTCCAGTACACCGTACAGATTTGTGACCAGAACTGCGGTTTCTGTGCGGTTCAGTGTCTGCTTGGGGTTGAATTTATTGGAATCGTCCCCATTGACTACGCCTACCCTTTTCAGCAGGGCAACATAGGGCTTTGCTTCTGTGGAAATGCTGCTGTTGTCCTTGAAGGTAGTTGTGGTTTCGTTTGCTGTGTAGGAAGAAACCCCCTTTGTTAAGGCGCGCCCAAGGATGGTTGCTGCCTGTTCTCTTGTGGCAGGCAGATTAGAACCGTTTTTCATGAAGCCGCTCAGGTTAGAGGTAGCCAGAATCCCGTTTTCCAAGCAGTAGGAAACGGCAGGATATGCCCAGCTCTGGATGCCGTAAGCATTCATAATGGGAGTCCATTTCTGGGTTACGCTGTCATCCGCCTTTGCCTTGCCTGTCTGCATCAGCAGCTTATATGCCAGCTGGCAGGATTCGGACAGAGAAACAGAATCTCTGGGGCGGAAATAGGTTTTGCCGTTTCTGGTTTCCCCAACAACCAGACCCAAGCTTGCCGCTTTATTGATGGATGCTTCGGCACCCGCCCAAGGAGCCTGATTCATATCGGCAAAGGTTGCCGCATAAACAGAAAGCGGTTGACATGCCAGCATTGCCGCCAGAGCCAAGGCTACAGTATGTTTTGTCTTTTTCATAGAGAATACCCTCCTTTTCTTTTCATCAATAGTAAGATTATAACAAATTTTTTTCTGCTATAGCAACAGTATACAACAAAATTACAGACTTTTGTAAAAATCAGTCAAATTTAAAAAACTCTTAAGAATTTCGCTGTCTGCATACTTCAGAGGGGAAAAGCATAGAGTATCCATAAGAATATCTGGGAGGAATGGGCGGATGAAGAATTGGAAGGGAGTATTGGCGATACTGCTGATGTCTGTGCTATCGCTTGGGTTCGGCCTGCCTGCTTTTGCGGCGGAAACGGATGCATTGCAGCTGAAAAGTAAAAGTGCGGTGCTGATGGACGCAGGCACGGGAACAATTTTATATGAAAAAAACAGTCACGAGGCAATGCCGCCTGCCAGCGTGACAAAGGTGATGACATTATTGCTGATTTACGAAGCGGAGGCGGCAGGACAGTTTGGATGGGAGGAAACGGTGCAGGTGAGCGAGCATGCGGCGAGTATGGGCGGATCGCAGGTTTTTTTGGAGCCGGGCGAAACGCAGACAGCCGCAGAGCTGACGAAATGTATTGCGATTGCATCTGCGAATGATGCGGCGGTTGCCATGGCGGAGTTTGTGGCAGGCAGTGAGGAGGCCTTTGTGGAGCGGATGAACAGGAAGGCAGAGGAATTGGGGATGCAGGAAACGAATTTTGTCAATGCCTGCGGACTGGATGTGGACGGACACGAAACCAGTGCGTACGATATTGCGCTGATGAGTCGGGAGCTGATGACGAAATTCCCTGAAATTCAAAAATACACAACCACATGGCAGGATACCATCATACATAAAACGCGCAAGGGGGAGTCCGAATTTGGCTTAACGAATACGAATAAGCTGATCAAATGGTACGAGGGTGCAACGGGGCTGAAAACAGGCTCTACGGGCAAGGCACTTTATTGTCTTTCCGGGACGGCGGAGCGCAACGGGCTGCACCTGATTGGCGTTGTGATGGCTGCGCCGGATTTCAAGCTGCGCTTTCAGGAAACCATGAAGCTTCTGGATTACGGATTTGCCAATTACAGCGCGGAAAAGGGACTGCCTGCAGGGAAGGAAATGGGGCGTATTCCTGTGACAAAGGGCATGGAGGACAGCGTTTCGGCTGTGGTGCAGGAGGAGATTTCCATTCTTCTGAAAAAGGATATCGGCGGTGAATGGGAAACGAAAGCGGAGCTTTTGCCTGCCATGGATGCGCCGGTTGCGGCAGGGGAGAAGGTCGGTGAACTGATTTATTTGCTGCATGGGAAGGAGGTCGGCAGGACGGATTTGATTACGGCAGAGGCTGTTGAAAAAGCAAATATCAATACTATGCTGCAAAGAATGTTAAGACAATGGTTTTAGGGGCAGAAGGCGCAGAAAATGAATTCCTGTCGGAGCAGAATTCGTATGATGCAACGTCGGGTTTTCCGTTGAAAATTAAAAAATTTCCCAATCAACGATTTCGGCAGTATTGTCGCCTCCTGTATGTTTCTGGTGCTTTTGGGCGGTATATCGCTTTTGGGTTTCGGAGAAAGTAAGGTTGGAGCAAAAAATTGTTCCAAAAAATATGGTTGGGAGAGGAGAAGATGCAGCAGAAAATAAGAAAAATTTTTTTATCAGTATTGCCTTTTTTTGCGGTTTTCATTCCGATTCTGTTAGGCGTGCCACAGTCCGCACAGGCGTTGGAGCGGCGGAGGCTGATTCCTGTCGGCAGAACGGTGGGCGTAACGATGGATACAGAAGGGCTTCTGGTTTTGGAAACAGGCAGCGTAGTCGGAGCGGATAACGAAAGCCATGAACCCAGCAAGGGACTTCTGAAAGCAGGAGACCGCATTTTGCAGGCAAACGGCGAGAAGCAGGAGAATAAGGAAGCATTTATGAAAACCATTCAGCAGAGCGAGGGGAACCCGATTTGTCTGCGTCTGGAGCGAAACGGCAGGCAGAAGGAGGTGAAGATTACACCGGTTCTGAGCAATACCGCGCAGACCTACCAGATTGGCGCATGGATTCGGGATAGTATTCAGGGCATCGGCACAGTGACGTATTATGACGCGGAAAACGGTACCTTCGGCGCATTGGGGCATGGTGTGTATGATGTGGATACGGATGATTTGATGGTGATTCATGGCGGCTCTGTGGTGGATACCACCCTGACGGAAATTGTGAAGGGGGAAAAGGGTGCTGCCGGTGAATTGATTGGGCAGGTAGAGATGCAAGAGAAGCTTGCCGCAATCGAGAAAAATACGGAAACGGGCATTTATGGCAAGGCGGCGGCAGGCGTTTTTGCAGGGGAAAGCTATCCTGTTGCCACAAAGGCAGAGGTAAAAAAGGGCGCGGCTGTGCTGCTTTCCGATTTGGAGGGCAAGGGCGTGCAGGCGTATGCCATGGAAATCGAAAGTCTAGAGAAGAACGGCGGAAGACAGCATAAGGATATGAATATCCGCATTATGGATGAACGGCTGCTTGCGCTGACAGGCGGCATTGTGCAGGGCATGAGCGGTTCGCCGATTTTGCAGGATGGAAAGCTTGTGGGAGCAGTGACGCATGTGACTTTGGCAGACCCGACAAAGGGCTACGGCATTTTCATGGAAAATATGGCAGCATAAATTCTGAGAGATACGCATGGCAGGAATGTCATGCGTATTTTTCAATTTTATTTACATATTCCCTTTTTGTGCTTTCTGCTTTATAATAAAGAAAAAAGCGGATTCGTGTCTAATTGGGGAAAAGGAGGTTTTTCAATGAAGAATTTAAGAAGGATGTTGGCTTGCGGACTTCTGTTTTCACAGCTTTTCTGTGGGCAGGCATGGGCGGCGGAAGTGCATACACCCTGCTATCGGAACAGCGTGGATACGGAAAACAGTGATTTTGACAAGGGAGAATGGAAATATAGATTTACGGCGGATTCCGGGCAGGAGACTGTGCTGACGGAGGGAGAAAAGCATACATTTCTCATCATCAATGGCGGTCTGTCTGCAGAGCATATCATCATTGAAAACGGGCGTGCCTTCATGGAGCTTGGGGCGTTGTGCGATGCACTGGGACTGCAAAGGGAAGAAGTGAAGGATACGGCACTTTCCGGCAAGACAATCTGCGTGGAAAACGAGATTTATGTTCCGGTGCGCGCTTTTGCGACACAGCTTGGTGCGACTGTAACCTATGGTATGCAGGAAGTGATGCCGATGGGGAATCCCTGCATCAATCTGGATAACCGCGCGCAGAAAATCACAAAGGAAACGGCAGTGCAGAATGTAAAGGAAAAATTGCAGCTTTATGATCTGATGTTCCGGAAAAGCGAGAGCTATCAGAAGCTAACACCGTATGTGGGCGAAATGCAGACAGAATTTCAGAAGCTGCAATGCGTGGATGAAACCGCAAGCTTTTGGGTTATCAAAGGTGTGCGTCTGTTCCTTGTGGATAAAGCAACGGGAGAGATTTATTATAAGCTGGGAGAAAGCGGCACGGGAAGCGGCTCTTATATTGAAACAATTGGAAAATTAGAGGAAACGTATGAGAATCTGTTTGAAAATATGTTGCTTTGTGGCTAAGATTTACTTCTGTTGGTGGAAAGGCTGCTCTTACCTTAGGTTAAAATAAACTGAAGTAGAACATATAAATAAATTTAGTTTTATGTCTAAATGAAAAGTGAATAGAGAGTTGCTTCCATTTGGGATGGAGGTGAAGAGGATGTCCTTTCGACAGAAAAGATATATGTAGAGGAATTGGGTGTTTCATACCAAAAGACAGGTAGATTCGATTTATCGGGGTGCTCTATTTTAAAAAGTCAGTATTGAGTTGAAAAATGCAAATACGGTGCGTAATTTTGCACCTGTTTTTGCAAATAAAACGGATTTACAGTTTTATACACAAGATGGGAAATTGATTGAGGATGAGGTATTTCCAGCCTTTTTGTGTATAGATAATCAGCTTTATATTAGTGCAGATGCATTAGCAAAAAGCATGAGTATGGAGCACACTTTAGATGGATATGGTTATGGGGATGGAGTTTTTAGAAAAAAATAGAATAAAACAAAAGCTTGTTGTAGGAGTAGGATTTTTCGAATTGCGGAATGGTGATTAGGATATCTATGAAAACAATCTAATAATATCATACAAGAACCAAGATGCAGTGGAAGCGTATACGAAAGCGAAAGCGGCGATTGCATATTTGCAGAAATGGGATGATATGTCTGCGGAAAGAAGGGATATTTGTGAAAGCGTGCTGGGATGTTTTTTTGATATTGTGAATTGGATGTTAATAGCAAGAGACACGGTTTATTCCGTGGGAAGAAATAGGAATTGAACTTAGGCGGACAGAAATGTCCGTTTTTTTCGTTATGCTCCCGTGGGTTATTGGTTGCTTTTGCCATACAAGTTTGAAATAGCCATAACTTGGGGTGAGACCTATCAGAAATGAACCGGTCAGCCGATATCTTTGGCAGCCACCAAGAATCCTCCTGCTTTAGCTGTGTGGAGTGTCAAAGCTTGTAACAAAATATATACCGGCTACCGTTTGTGCGTTTTTGTACTGACTCGACTAACAAGAAAACAAGGACGTCCATCAAAAAGAAGGAGCGTCCTTGTATTTTTGTTTGCCGTTTTTCAGTTAATTTTATAAGTTTTTTTGCGTGTTACAGATATTTCATCATAACCCGAAGCAAAACATTCATATCGATAGGCTTAGCAACATGGTCATTCATGCCTGCCTCCAGTGCGGCCTGCCGATCCTCAGAAAAAGCATTCGCCGTCATTGCAAGAATGGGAATTTCCGCTTTTTTCCGATCTTCCATCTGTCTGATTTTTTTCGTTGTCTCATAGCCGTTTAGAATCGGCATTTGCACATCCATCAGAATCAAGTCATAATAGCCATCCTCTGCGTGACTGAGCATATCCACACACGCTTGGCCATCTGCGGCGTGCTCCACAAGAAAGCCTGCCCCCTTTAAAAGCTCTAATGCAATTTCCGCATTCAGTGCATTATCCTCGGCAAGCAAAATGCGGCGGGGCTTTTCTTTTGAGAGAGAGGGCTTCTTGGTTTCTTGCTTTCCATAAACATCCTTTTTTTCTGCAATATAAAAAGGAAGGGTTATTGTGATTTTTGTGCCGATGTTTTGCTTGCTTTCCACTTGAATTGTTCCTTCCATCAGCTCAATAATGGATTTTACGATAGGCAGCCCAAGCCCTGTACCCAGAACCTCATTTTTTGCAGAGGTTTCCTCTCTGGAAAATTCCTCAAAGATATGGGAAAGAAACTCCTCGCTCATGCCAATGCCTGTATCCGTGCAAGTGAAAACATACTGCGCCTGTTTATCATCGGATGCCGCCTCATTGAGCGATATATGGATGGTATGTCCGCTTGGCGTATATTTGATTGCGTTGCTCACGATATTTAATTGGATTTCCTGCAATCTTGTTTTATCGCAAATGGCATACTTATGCCGGATATGGATTTCTTCGGAATAATGAAGTCCCTTCTTTTGAATATCCGATTCAAAAACAGTATACAAAGAGTGGAACAGTGCCTCCATATCCTCGGCCTCTAATCGCAGGGTGGCTGTTCCGCTTTCGATGCGGGCAATCTCTAAAACCTGATTGATGATTGTCATTAGGAGGTTACCGGAGGATTGCAGCTTTTTCAAATACACAGAGGCCTTTTTTTCATCCTGTAAATGCTTTTCCAAAAGGTCGGAAAAACCGATGATTGCATTCATTGGCGTGCGGATATCGTGGCTCATGTGAAAAAGAAATTTCGTTTTTGCCTCATTCGCAAGTCTTGCCTGTTCGGTTGCCTTTTGCAGCTCATCGATATATTGCTTTTCCCGATATTTTTTGCTGTAAAGCTGATAAAAAATAGTAGCAGTCATTATGGAGAGAATCAACGAAAAAATGCCTGCAATTACCCACCAGACAGTCGGAATCCATCCGGCAGTCGGGGCAATATTCACATACCAAGTATCATTGGGAATCCCACATTCAACGGTAAGGCAATTTTGGGGCATATCTTTTTGGCTCTGTGCCAAAGTGATTTTTTCGCCTGTTTGGCTGTTTTTTGCCCATATTTCATAGCAATAGGAGGCATCGCTTAAGCGCTCCAAGCCGATTTTATCAATAAACTCATCCCAGTCGATTACCATGATAACGAAGCCCCAGAAGGTGCGGTTGCCAGAAGCATCGGTTTGATAGACCGGATCGAAAAGCAATGCACCGTAGCCGCCCTGTTTTAATGTATAAGGGCCGCCGATGGTATACCCCTTGGTTTGCTTTGCCCGCTGTGCGTCATAATTTCGTTCATGCTCCGTCAGAATATTCATGCCCAGAACCGTTTCATTTTCCTGCTTGGGATAAATTTCCGTTATGATTCCCTGCGGTGCCAGCTCGTATGCTTTTATAATGTTGTTATGATTCGGAATCAGCTGCGCAAGCTTGGAAAAGGTATTTTCATTCAGCTCATAGCCTGAGTTAATCATGTTTTCCAAGAAATCGGAAAGAGCTACATATTGAACAAGGTGTGCGTTGATGCGTTTTACTGTGCTTTGTGCCGTATAGGTTGCACTCATTTTCATTTCTTTTTCCGTATAATTAAAAAATGCCCGGCTGAGAAGGAGCGCAAGCAGGAAAGCGAAGATTCCGACAAACAGACAGTATATTTTGGCTCTTTTTACGGCGGTGCTGCATTTATCCATTTCGGGGTACTCCTTTTAGAATAGTATTTTTACGAGATAAATAATCATATTTTCGATGATAGAAACTCATTTACCAAAATATACCATAACATAAATTTTATGAACACGTCAACAGATGGATAAATGAAAATGACACGGTAGAATACTGAAAAAATCTGTCGAAATGTGTCTGTGTTTGCCAAAAATAAATAATTGTTGTGAAAGGTTTGAATATGAATTTAGGAGCTTTTCAGGATTGTTCTAAATTGAGCTATACATTGTTAATGAAGATAATTTTAATGATTGTATTTTGGAAAATTATTGATATAATTTAAAATTGATTTGTATGCGGCTTTTAGGTGCTACGCACCCAAGCAGGCAACTTATACAAAGAATTTTTTCATGGTTTTATGGAAAGAGAGGTTTTAGAAAGTGAGGAAAAGAATAGTATCATGTGCAATGGCATTTCTGATGGTCTTTACACTTATGCCATGCTCTGCCTTTGCAGGGGAGGCTTCTGCAGAAGGACAGGCGGAAAGCCTTGAGGCAGAAAGACCTGCGGAGGATGACGCATTTGGAGAAGGCGGATTGGATAATGCGTTTTTCGCCGAGGATGCGGATTCTCTGATTGGCACACTGGAGGCGGATGAAGAAAGTGCGGCATTTGCGGTTTCTGCTGTTACAGGGATTTACCTTGACCAGACGCATGGTGATGATGCAAATGATGGGCTGACAAAGGATACGGCGGTACAGACGATTGCTAAGGCAAATGAGCTTGCGGATGCAAATGGTACAAGGGATATCTTTCTTGCAAGTGTGTATCAGGTTACAGGAACAGAAAACTGGGACCTTGGCGGAAAAACAATCCATCGGTATAAACTTGGCGGCTATATGATTGAATTGAAGGATGCGTCTGCATCTTTGACACTCAAAGATGTTGTGATTGATGGTGCGGAGTATTCTGTGGCTGCTGAAAATGCTGCGGAAACCGATTCTATTATTAAGGCTGCAAGTGGTGGTACCATTGAGCTGAAAAGCGGAGCCATCTTGGAAAACAATAAAGCGGCTCAGTTTGGTTCCGGCATTTTGGCGATCAATGGTGTCGAGATAACAATGGAGGACGGAGCTGTCATTCGTAATAACACAAATAGGAACTATGAATTGGGCGGCGGCATTTTGCTTGGCAATGGCAGTATCTTTACCATGAACGGCGGCGAAATTAGCGGAAATACAGCAAATGGTGGCGGCGGCGTTGCAATCATTGGCTCAACTATGGTCATGAATGGTGGCAAAATTTCAAACAACAGTACCTATAAAACAACCGGACAAGGCAGCTATGGTGCAGGGGTTTATGTTGCCGACTATGCCAATGCAAGTGGCGGCGATATATTGTTTAAGCCTAAACCTGCTTCCTTTGAAATGAACGGCGGCAAAATTACCGGGAATAAGGCACTTGACTACGGTGGCGGTATTCTTACCTTTCCACAGCAAAGCAAAAAAATTACAATCAATATTAAAAACGGCGAAATTTCCGAAAATCAGGTGACGGAAGGAAGCGGCGGTGCAATCGCAGCATTCTTCGGCGTAACCGAACTGAATATTAACGGTGGCATACTGACAAAAAACAGTGCTAAGAATTACGGCGGCGGTGTTTTTCTGTATGACGCAACGAATGTAACGATTTCCGGCGGTACAATTTCCGAAAACAAAGCCTCGCAGGGCGGTGGCGTATACTTATGGCCAACATCCGCTGCTAATCAAACCGGCGGTTCCATTGAAAACAATGTTGCAAATGCAGGCGGCGGTGTTTGTGGCGGCACCTATACCATGACAGGCGGTGTCATCAAGGATAATAACAATTCTCTGACCGAGGAAGCACGGCGTTCGACCAGAGGTGACGGTGTTTATGTAGGCACTGCCTTCAATCTGGGGAAGGCTGCAGAAATCAGCACGAATAACGATGTTTATTTAGAAAAAGGCGCAAGGGAAGCAAAAGAAGGACGCTATATCAATGTGATTTCTCCTTATACAGGTGCAAGCACTGCGAAACCAATTCAAATCCACAGTGAAGATGTAACGGTGGAAGGAGCGGAAATCGGTACACAGCTTGTTCGGTATACAACCGGTGCGGGCGGCGAAGCTGCGGCGGCACAGGCGGATGCAAACGATATTTTCGTACCAAGCTGGAAAATGCAGAAGGGCTTGGTTATTGGGCAGAGCAAAGCGGCAGGAAAGACGGACTGGATGACCTATGTGCCATCTATCAGGATTCAGTATCAGTGGGTTAGCACAGATAACCCCTCTGATGTGACACCACCTGCGGATGATTATATCCGTACCGGTACAGCCTATACAGCAAAGGCACAGGAGGCAACCCATCAGGGATATAGCTTCAAAGGCTGGTTTACGGATGATGCATGCACACTTAGCTATACAGATGGTACTGTGTTGAGTACAGATACGATTCTTTACGGCAAGTGGGAAAAAATCGCAACACCGCCTTCTTCCGGTGGTGGCGGTTCTCATGTGACAAAATATTATATTTTGCATTATGAATCTAATGGCGGCACAAAATACGAGGATGAAAAATATAAAAAAAATACAGTTGTCATACTCGATAAAATTCCAAAAAGAGTTGGATATACCTTTACGGGTTGGTATGCAGACAAAGAGCTAACGGATAAAATCACAAGCGTAAAAATGACGAGTGATAAAACCGTTTATGCAGGCTGGAAGGTGACGGATGTTCCAGAAACCTTAAATAATGAAAATCATTTTGCGTATATCGTTGGCTACGAGGATGAAACAGTCAGACCGAATGCTGACATCACCAGAGCCGAGGTTGCGGCAATCTTCTTCCGTTTGCTGAAGGATGATGTGCGTGACAGTAACCTTACGGCAGAGAATGATTTTAACGATGTGGCGTTTGGCCTGTGGCATAACAAATCCATTTCCACAATGGCGCATGTCGGTATTCTGAAAGGACGCACAGCGGATACCTTTGTGCCGAATGCACCTATTACAAGAGCAGAATTTGCGGCAATTTGTTCTCGTTTCGACCGAAGCAATGTCGAGATAAAGAGTGATTTTAACGATATCTCCGGACATTGGGCGGAAAATGAAATCAGACGTGCGGCCTCTCTGGGCTGGATTAAGGGCTACGCAGACGGCTCCTTTAAGCCGGACCAAAACATCACAAGAGCCGAGGCGGCATCCATGATTAACCGTATGTTGCATAGATTGCCAGAAACGGAGGATGATTTGCTGGATGGCATGGTTCAGTGGCAGGATAATCAGCTGAGCGATTGGTATTACATCAATATGCAGGAGGCAACAAATAGCCATGACTTTAAGCAGAAAGGCGAAATCCATGAGCATTGGACAAAGCTGACTGCAAATCCCGATTGGGATAGATATAAATAATATTTCGACATAATAGCAAATAGCCAATCAGCAAACAAGGACGTTCAGTGAAAATGAGCTCCCTTTCGGGTTGAGAAGTGAAATGATCAAATCACTGAAATTTGATTTGACTGATGCAGTAGAGCAGATACCGGAGGAAGCCTATTCTATGGATGATTGGAATGAGGCTTTGATGTATATGAGTAATCGTGAAGCACGGTATTCCTCATTCACTGCTAAAGAAGAAATTCTTGAATTTTTGAAATATGATGTAGAGACTGATTGAAAATCTATAAGGTGTGTAAAAGGGTATTGTGATTAGCAGAAATATGATATATACTGCATTAGGAGTAAAAATCAATATATTCAGATCTTTCCCGGTGTCATTGAGAATGGCATCGGGATTTTTCTATTTCCGGATATTTCCAAAAGATTTTTCGGTGTTCGCCTTGTCAATAGCAGCTTGATATGCTATAACAAAAAGAGAACAAACATTCGTTACAGTAAAGAATATATGTTTGATTTTGGGGGTGGGCGTATGGAAAGAACGTATTTATGCTGTGATTTAAAAAGCTACTATGCTTCTGTCGAGTGCATTGACCGAGGGCTTGATCCGATGGCAATCAATCTTGTGGTGGCTGATGCGGCACGCACGGATAAAACGATTTGCCTTGCGGTATCGCCTGCCTTAAAGTCCTTTGGCATATCCGGCAGACCGAGGCTGTTTGAGGTCAAGCAGAGAGTGCGTGACATTAACTGCGAAAGGCGGATGAGGCTTCCGTCAAAGGCGTTTTGGGATAAGTCCTGTGATTTGCGGGAGCTACAGAACGATCCAACCTTGGAGCTGGACTATATCATTGCTCCGCCCAGAATGAGACGGTACATGGAAGTGAGTGCGAAGATACACGGTATTTTTCTAAAGTATTTTTCGGCAGAGGATATTCATGTTTATAGCATTGACGAGGTCTTTGTCGATTTAACCGCATATCTTCCGTTTTATCGGCTTTCGGCGCACGCACTGGCGGAAAGGGTGGTAAATGCGGTGTTTCAAACAACGGGAATCACAGCTACAGTCGGCATTGGCACAAATCTGTATCTGGCGAAGATTGCTATGGATATTTTGGCGAAAAAAATGCCCGCAGATGAGAAGGGGATGCGGATTGCGGAGCTGGATGAAATGTCATATCGCTATGAAATGTGGGCGCATGAGCCAATTCAGGATTTTTGGCGTGTGGGCAGAAGCTACACGAAAAAGCTTCATGCCGCAGGCTTATACACCATGGGGGATATCGCAAGATATTCCCTCAGCAAAAGAGGAGAGGATAAGCTATATCAGCTTTTTGGCATCAACGCAGAGCTGTTGATTGATCATGCGTGGGGGTGGGAGCCGTGTGCGATTGCGGATGTAAAGTCCTATCAGCCGATGAGCAACAGCATAAGCTCCGGACAAGTGCTGCAATCTCCCTATACGGCAGAAAAAGCGAAAATCATTGTGCGGGAAATGGTGGATCGGCTTGTGCTTGATTTGGTAAATAAGGGGGTTGTCACAAATCAGCTTGTGCTGACGATTGGATATGATAAGGAAAGTCTGACGAACCCAGAGGTAAGATATACGGGAGAGGTGGTGCGGGATGCTTACGGCAGGGAAATACCGAAGCACGCACATGGCACAGCGAATCTGGAGGGACATAGCAGCTCTTCCAAGGAAATAGCAGAGGCGGTACTGCAACTGTATGACCGCATTGTGAATCAAGAGCTTCTTGTGCGAAGGGTAACGATTGCAGCGTGTCATGTGATTGCTCAGGATGCAGTGAAGAAGGAGCCGAAGCAGCTGGATTTATTTACGGATGCCGAAGAATCGGAAAAGCAGAGGAAAAAGGCGGAGGCACGCCGAAAAGAAAAGCAGCTGCAAAAAGCCATTTTGCAGATTCAAAAGAAATACGGAAAAAACGCAGTATTAAAAGGAACAAATCTCTTGGAAGGTGCAACCATGAAGGAACGGAACAACCAAGTGGGCGGCCATCGAGCATAATGGGAGGGGAAAAACAATGAATGACAATAGGTATGAGGACATTATCCATCTGCCGCATCATCAATCGGATTGCAGGCCGAAAATGTCGGTGCGAGATAGAGCGGCGCAGTTTGCACCCTTTGCGGCATTGGTCGGTTATGAGCAGATGGTACAGGAGACAGAGGGTGTTCTTTTGGCGGATAGACGGAGAATGCTGTCGGAGGATAAAAAGAGCGGTTTAGACCGAAAAATGCAGATATTGCAGGAACAGATAGGTGTTCATCCGGAAATAGAAGTAACCTATTTCACTGAAAATGAAATGGGCGGTGCTTATGCGGTCTATGCCGGTAGGGTAAGGCGGATTGAGGATGTTCCCACAGCCATTGTGTTTATGGATGGCAAGCGGATATGGGTAGGGGATATTGCTTGTATGGAGAGTGAGATTTTTGAGCGATATGAGCTTTGACTGGGATACGCAGTGTTTTATGATGTGTGGAGGCAACAAATAAGGTGTCATTTATTATGAATTGGGCAAGAATCAATAAGCGTTGACAGAGCAAATTTCCTGTGATACTCTAAAGGAGAAAGATGATTAGGTATCGAGGCGTTTGACCGAGATAAATGGTTTAAGGATAGGAAAGCGTTATTATTTTTGTGTCTAAAAGGCATAAATGTAATAGCGCTTTTTTTATTGTATTTTTTCATAGCAGGATGGACTTCGGATATTTCAAGAGCTGTGTATTTACGTTGGAAGGATTATGATTTCGCAGGAGAGTATCATTGATAAGAAAGGAGAGGGAAAAGGTAATGTATCGACATCCCTTATACCCCTTTATGCTGGCGGATGTGGATTATCTGCATCAGATGGAGCTGACAATGGCAGAGGATAGAACATTTGATACTGTTTGTGTAAATCCGGAGGATTTAAAATAGAACAAATGTTTGGAAATTTTCTGTATTCGCTACACAACACCTTTAGTTTGTGCTATAATTTCCGTGTGAAAGATATACAAGCGATACGGCTGTTTTGTATGTTATGATGTGGTATCTTGTATTATTTCGTTGTGAAAAAATGAGTGAGTGACCGAAATTCGAAGTTGCCGAAAATTTAGGCAAATTCGGAATATGTCACGGCTCAAGAATTCGAATTTTTTGTGTGGTATGATGCTATTTTCATGCTCATCGGGAGGAGAAAAAATGGAGAACAAATTTAAGGTGGTATCGAAATATAAACCGACCGGTGATCAGCCGCAGGCGATTGAAAAAATTGCGGATGGCTTTCAGAAGGGCTTGAAATTCCAGACCTTGCTGGGGGTTACGGGTTCGGGCAAAACCTTCACGATGGCAAATATTATTGAGAAAATCCAGAAGCCGACCTTGGTCATTGCGCACAATAAAACCCTTGCGGCACAGCTTTATAACGAGCTGAAGGAGTTTTTCCCCGAAAATGCGGTGGAGTATTTCGTCAGCTATTATGATTATTATCAGCCCGAGGCGTATGTACCAAGTACGGATACCTATATCGAAAAGGATTCCTCTGTCAATGATGAAATTGATAAGCTGCGCCATTCCGCCACGGCGGCGCTGGTGGAGCGAGAGGATGTTATTGTTGTTGCCAGCGTTTCCTGTATTTATGGTTTGGGTGACCCTGAGGAATACTACGGCATGATGCTTTCCCTGCGCCCCGGCATGGAGAAGGACAGGGATGAAGTCCTGCGCGCTCTGGTGGAAATGCAGTATGACCGCAATGATCTGAATTTTGAACGAGGTACGTTTCGTGTCCGTGGGGATGTGGTCGAAATTTTCCCGATCGGCTCCTCGGAGCATGCCATTCGTGTGGAATTTTTCGGGGATGAAATCGACCGTATTACGGAAATAGATGTGCTGACAGGCGAAATCATCGGGACAAGAAACCATATCTCGATTTTCCCCGCGTCGCATTATGTCACCGCGCCCGAAAAAATGCAGCTCGCCATTCAGCGGATTGAAAAGGAGCTGGAGGAGCGCTTGGCGGAGCTCAAACGAGAGGACAAGCTTCTGGAAGCGCAGCGATTGGAGCAGCGCACGAATTATGATTTGGAAATGCTCAGAGAAATGGGCTTCTGTACGGGCATCGAAAACTATTCCCGTCATCTTTCCCTGCGCGAAGCAGGCAGCACGCCCTTTACGCTGATTGATTTCTTTCCGGAGGATTTTCTTATCATTGCGGATGAATCCCATGTTTCTATTCCGCAGATTCGAGCCATGTATGAGGGAGACCGTTCCCGAAAAACAACTTTGGTGGACTTTGGCTTCCGCCTGCCCTCCGCATTGGATAACCGTCCGCTCAAATTTGCGGAATTTGAAAGCAAAATCAATCAAATGCTATTCGTTTCCGCAACCCCCTCTGTTTATGAAAAGGAGCATTCTCAGCAGACGGCAGAGCAGATTATTCGTCCGACAGGCTTGTTGGACCCCGAAATTTCCGTTCGTCCCATTCATGGGCAGATTGATGATTTGCTTGCCGAGGTCAGAAGAACCACAGAGACAGGGGATAAGGTTCTTGTCACAACCCTGACAAAAAAAATGGCAGAACGTCTGACGGATTACCTGCGTGAGGCAGGGGTGCGTGTGCGCTATCTCCATTCGGATATTGATACATTGGAGCGTCTGGAAATCATTCGTGATCTGCGTATGGATGTGTTTGATGTGCTGGTCGGCATCAACCTTTTGCGTGAGGGTCTGGATATCCCCGAGGTCAGTCTGGTTGCCATTCTGGATGCAGATAAGGAGGGCTTCCTGCGTTCCGAAACCTCGCTGATTCAGACTATTGGGCGTGCGGCAAGAAATGCCAAGGGGCGCGTCATTATGTATGCCGATGTCATGACAGAAAGCATGGATAGGGCGATTACGGAAACCAACCGCCGCCGCTGCCTTCAGCAGGCGTATAATGAGGAGCATGGCATCATTCCGCAGACCATTCAGAAAAAGGTGCATGATGTCATCCAGATTACGAAGGCCGCAACGGAGAAGCAGAAATTCGGTCTGGAAAAGGACCCCGAATCCATGAGCGAAAAGGAATTGAAGCAGCTGATTGCAAAGTGGGATAAGGAAATGAAGCACGCCGCGCTGGAATTGCAGTTTGAACGTGCGGCAGAGCTGAGAGATAAAATTTTGGAAATCAAGAAATTATTGTAAGAACTTGGGCAATCCTCTGAAAAGGGATATCCCAAGAAAAGGAGACGCTATGAAGGATAAGATTGTAATAAAGGGTGCGAGAGCGCATAATCTGAAAAATGTTGACCTCACCATCCCCAGAGATCAGCTGGTTGTCTTTACGGGGGTGAGCGGCAGCGGCAAAAGCTCTCTTGCTTTCGATACGATATATGCAGAGGGACAAAGACGCTATGTGGAGTCGCTCTCCTCCTATGCAAGGCAGTTTTTGGGGCAGATGGAAAAGCCGGATGTAGACCTCATCGAGGGGCTTTCTCCTGCCATCTCCATCGACCAGAAAACAACGAGCCATAATCCCCGTTCCACCGTCGGTACGGTAACGGAGATTTATGATTATCTGCGTCTGCTCTACGCAAGAATCGGGATTCCCCATTGCCCGAAATGCGGCAAGGAAATCAAAAAACAAACCATCGACCAGATTGTAGACCGCATTATGGAGCTGCCAGAACGGACAAAATTGCAGTTGTTGGCACCCGTGGTGCGTGGCAGAAAGGGCGAGCATGTCAAGCTGCTGGAGGATGCAAAAAAGAGCGGCTATGTGCGTGTGCGCGTGGATGGAATTCTGTATGACCTTTCCGAAAAAATCGAATTGGAAAAAAATAAAAAGCATAACATAGAAATCGTGGTAGACCGTCTGATGGTAAAGGAAGGCATGCAGATGCGTCTGACCGAATCCATCGAAACGGCATCGGCACTCAGCGGCGGTCTCCTGATTGTGGATGTAAATCAGGGAGAGGATGAGCTGCTGTTCAGCCAGAGCTTTTCCTGCCCCGACTGCGGCGTGGATTTGATGGAAATTGAACCGCGCATGTTCTCCTTCAATAATCCAAGCGGGGCCTGCCCGACCTGTACGGGTCTGGGGATGCAGATGAAGTTTGATGAACAGCTGATTGTGCCGAATGAGGAGCTTAGCATCATGCAGGGCGCAATTACCGCCCCCGGCTATAATTCCGTCAATGCGAGGGGGAGCATGAGTAAGGTCCTCTTTGATGCACTGGCGGCGAAATACGGCTTTTCTCTGGAAACGCCCTTTAAGGATTTGCCCCGAAAAATCAAGGATATTATTTTCTATGGCACGAAGGAAAAGCTGCGCATTACCTACAGCAATGTGCGTGGCACAGGCACCTATGATTATGCCTTTGAAGGGGTCATCAATACTCTGCAGCGCAGATATAACGAAACCTCCGAAGCCATGCGCGCGGAATTTGAGGAATATATGACGAATATCGAGTGTCCCGATTGCCATGGGAAACGCCTGCGTCCGGAGGTGCTTGCCATTACTGTCAACGGGAAGAATATTTCCGAGGTGACGGAGCTTTCTATTGGCAAAATGCAGGAATTCTTCCAAAGCCTGACGCTGACGGAACGGGAAAATATGATTGCGGAACGTATTCTGAAGGAAATCCACGCCAGAGTCGGCTTTTTGATTGATGTCGGTCTGGAATATCTGACGCTTTCCAGAACGGCAGGCACGCTTTCCGGTGGGGAATCGCAGCGTATCCGTCTGGCAACGCAGATTGGCTCCGGTCTGGTCGGCGTAGTTTATATTCTGGATGAACCGAGTATCGGTTTGCATCAGCGGGATAATGATAAGCTGCTTGCAACATTAAAGCACCTGCGTGATATCGGCAACTCTCTGATTGTGGTGGAGCATGACGAGGATACCATGCGCGCGGCGGATTTTGTTGTGGATATCGGCCCCGGTGCAGGGCGCGGCGGCGGTGAAATCGTTGCGGCAGGCAGTGTAGAGGAAATTATGGCGGTGGAGCGCTCCGTGACGGGTGCATATCTCAGCGGACGCAAAAAAATCGAAGTGCCAAGGGAACGCAGACCCTTCGTACAAGACCATAAATTAGTCATCAAGGGTGCGGCAGAAAATAATCTGAAAAACATCGATGTGGAAATTCCGCTTGGTGTGTTTACCTGCGTGACGGGTGTCAGCGGCAGCGGCAAAAGCTCCCTCATCAATGAAATTCTGTATAAGCGTCTGGCGAAGGAGCTGAACAGAGCCAAAACCAGAGCCGGCAGGCATGAGGAAATGCTTGGGCTGGAGAAGCTGGATAAGGTCATCAATATTGACCAGTCCCCCATCGGGCGCACACCCAGAAGCAACCCTGCAACCTATACCGGTCTGTTTGACATGATTCGGGATGTGTTCGCGCAGACAACAGAGGCGAAGGTCAGAGGGTATCAGAAGGGCAGATTCAGCTTTAATGTAAAAGGCGGCAGATGTGAAGCGTGCAGCGGGGATGGTATCGTCAAAATTGAAATGCACTTCCTGCCTGATATTTATGTGCCCTGCGAGGTCTGCCATGGCAAACGCTATAACCGCGAAACCCTAGAGGTAAAATATAAAGGGAAAACCATTTCCGATGTACTGGATATGACGGTCGAGGAAGCATTGCAGTTCTTTGAAAATATTCCCCGTATCAAAAATAAGCTGCAAACCTTATATGATGTCGGTCTTTCCTATGTGCAGCTGGGGCAGTCCTCCACAACGCTTTCCGGCGGTGAAGCGCAGCGCGTGAAGCTGGCAACGGAGCTGAGCCGCAAAAGCACAGGCAAAACGGTCTATATTCTGGATGAGCCCACAACGGGTCTGCATACGGCGGATGTGCATAAGCTGGTGCAGATTCTGCAAAGGCTGACCGAGGGCGGTAATACGGTTATCGTCATTGAGCATAATCTGGATGTGATTAAAACGGCGGATTATATCATCGACCTTGGCCCTGAGGGCGGCGATGGCGGCGGCACAATCGTTGCAGTCGGCACCCCCGAAGAAATCTGTCGGGTGTCTGCCTCCTATACGGGAAAATATCTGAAGCCGCTGCTTGATGCAAAAGTCGAAACAAGCCGAAATCCTGATTTCGACTGAGCATAAGCATAAGCGTATATAGGTTCTTATTGACATTTTGTGAAAAACTAAGTACCATAAGAATAATGAAGTACTATGTGATTTTTGGAGGAAGCTATGGCAAAAGAAAAAGGACCGGTAGCAGACTTTGTGCAGACGAGAAAGCGTATCAACGATTATTTCGGCTGCGAGGGGGATTTCTTCATTCATCCGCTGCTCGATTTTGAATGGGCAGTCAGAGAGGATGAGGATTTTACCTTCCTTTGCTATTGGACAGATGAGGGGAAAAAGATAGATGCCGTTGTAGTTAAAAAAAGCGGTACACCTATGATTTACAAAACGAAGGACTACACCATGGTAGTCGCCATCGACTGCGTGAAGATCGGCTTTATCTTCCGCAACGGAAAAAATCAGACACAGCAGTGAAAACGGGATGTGGATTTTTTGGCAGGTCTGAACGGCTGTCTATCCGCATAAACTGATTTATTGAAAGGATCATTGCTAAGGGAAAATCTTTGGCAAAGCAAAGGGGAGAAAGAGATGCAAATGGAAGGATTGCCGGAAAACAATACTGTTCTGATTGCCGGTAAGATCGTAAAAGGCTGTGTCTTTAGTCATGAGGTATATGGCGAAGGTTTCTATACATTTCAGATTTCTTCTGAACGCCTCAGTGATAAGGAGGATATCCTGCCTGTCACCGTTTCCGAACGGCTGATAGATATGAATTTATTGCAGGTAGGAACAAAAGTGGATATTGTTGGGCAGTTAAGGAGCTACAATAACTACAACAGTAAAAAAAATCGTCTGGTGCTGACCATCTTCGCGAGGGAGATTTCCCTGCCGGAGGAGGAAGAGGGAAAGAATATCAATCAGGTTTATCTGAATGGTTTTATCTGTAAGCCCCCGATTTACCGTAAAACGCCTTTTGGAAGAGAAATATCCGATATTCTGGTAGCGGTCAACCGCGCCTATAATAAATCGGATTATATTCCCTGCATTGCATGGGGCAGAAATGCCAGATATATCGCAAATCTGGAGGTGGGTGCCAATATCCATATCTGGGGCAGAATGCAAAGCAGAATCTATCAGAAACGCATTGGCGAGGAGGTAGAGGAAAGAGTCGCTTATGAGGTTTCTGTTGCAAAAATCGAGCTGCCGCATAAGGCGGAGCACGAAGCGGAAGAAAAAGGCGCGGACGAGATGGTCTGAAGCAAGAAAAACAGGAGTGAAGATAACGTGAGACAAGGTCAGATTTCAATTTATTATGGTATGGGGAAGGGGAAAACAGCCGTAGCCGTTGGGCGTGGCATGCGCGCCATCGGCGAGGAACAGCGTGTTGTTATGATTCAATTCTTGGATTATCATAACAGCAAGGAAATTGCACTGCTGAAGAAGCTGGAGCCTGATTTCCGTATTTTCCGCTTCGAGAAGGATCGTGCGGCAGAGGATGTGCAGGGGGCTGAAAATGATGAAGCACTGCACAAGGAAATATTCAACGAAATCCGCAACGCGTTTAATTTCGCAAAGAAAATTGTGGATACGGGTGAATGTGAAATGCTTCTGCTGGATGGAATTCTGGAATGTGTGGAAAAAGGATATCTACAGGAATCTGATTTGCATGAGATTATTGGAAAGCGCCCCGATTTTATGGATATCATCCTGACGGGGACGATTCTTCCGGCAGGCATTGCAGGGGAAGCAGAAAATATCTATCAGCTTGTAGCGGAAAAGGAAAAAGAATAAAAAAGAAAATCCTCTGAGATTCCATCTCAGAGGATTTTTTGTGCTTATTGCAGAACTTCCTTCATGGTGTATAGACCGGCAGGCTTGCCTGCCAGGAATTTTGCCGCCTTCACTGCGCCAACGGCGAAAACCTCGCGAGAGGTTGCGCGATGGGTCAGCTCAATGACTTCATCTCTGCCGGCAAAAATGACATCATGCTCGCCGACGATATTGCCGCCGCGCACTGCATGAATCCCGATTTCGGTTTTTTCTCTTTTTTCACGCACCTGAGAACGATCATATACATAATGATACCGTTCCTCCATTGCCTGATTGATGGCATCTGCCAGAGCCATTGCGGTGCCGCTGGGGGCATCAATCTTCTGGTTGTGGTGCTTTTCCACGATTTCAATATCGAAGCCGCTTTCTGCCAGAATGACTGCCGCACGCTGCACCAAATCCAGTAACAGATTTACGCCAACAGACATATTCGCGGATTTCAGAATCGCAACCTCCTTGCTTGTTTCCTGCATCAGCGCGGTGGTTTCCTCGGATAATGCTGTGGTGCAGAGCACAACAGGGATTTTTTTTGCCTTGGAAAATGCCAGAAGGGCAGGAACTGCCTTTGCTGTGGAGAAGTCGATGATGACATCCCCTGCAACATCGCAGGCTTCGCAGCTGGGGAATACAGGGAAATCCAACGCAGGGGTGGTGGGGTCGATGCCTGCCACAACCTGACAATCCGGTTCGTTTTTCACTAATTCGGCTACAACGTGACCCATTTTGCCACCGCAGCCATGAATGATTACATTTACCATTTTTTACACTCCTTTTTTCGTGAGACTCTGCCTCACACTCCGCCAAGGGACTCAAAGCATCTTTCCTTCGGGAAGACGGCTGTGCCGCCGCCTTGTTCTTGGCGGTGCTCATACCCCTTGACTCCCCTTCGCAACACCATGTATATGGTGTTGCAGTATCGGGTTCCAAGGGGATGATCCCCTTGGTGGGAGTTTGAGGGCAAAGCCCTCAAAAAACATCCCCTCAAGAAAAGTAAGTCCTTAAACCAGACCGTAGTTCTTCAGTGCGGTTCTCAATGTTTCCAGATTCTTGGGCTCCATCTCGCACAGAGGTGCTACACAAGGCCCAACCGCATAGCCCATTTCATTCAGCGCAGTCTTTACGGGGATGGGGTTTACTTCGCAGAACAGTGCGGAAATCAATTCAATCGCATCCAGCTGCAGCTTTGTAGCCGCCTTTGTATCCCCATTCAGATAATGCATAACCATGTCGTGTGTCTGCTTGGGTGCTACGTTGGACAGAACGGAGATAACGCCCTTGCCGCCCAGAGACAAAACAGGCAGAATCTGGTCATCATTGCCGCTGTAAATATCGAAATCGGGGCCAACCAGAGCCGCAATTTCAGCCACCTGAGACAGATTGCCGCTTGCTTCCTTCACTGCAACGATGTTCTTTACCTTTGCCAGCTCCGCAACTGTCTTGGGTGCAATGTTGCAACCGGTTCTGCCGGGTACATTGTAAAGAATGATGGGAATATTGATGCTGTTTGCAACTGCTGTGTAGTGCAGAATCAGCCCCTTCTGTGTTGCCTTGTTGTAGTAGGGGGTTACCAGCAGAACGGCATCAGCGCCTGCCTTTTCGCAGCCCTGTGCCAGTGCGATACAGTGTGCGGTATCATTGCTGCCTGCACCTGCGATAACGGGAACACGACCTGCTGCAGCCTCTTTTGCGAAGCGGATACATTCAATCTGTACCTCATCGGACATGGTAGATGCTTCCCCTGTTGTGCCACAGATAATCAGCGCGTCTGTATCATTTGCAATCTGAAATTCAATCAGTTCCTTCATTTTATCAAAGTTTACGCTGCCGTCAGCGTGCATGGGTGTTACGAGAGCTACGCCTGCGCCTGTGAAAATAGACATATGTATGGCCTCCTTCAAATATTGAACTCTTTTTTATATAATATGAATGACTTATTCGTTCATTGCCTTTATGATTTCTTCCGCAATCTGTACTGCATTTGTTGCCGCACCCTTACGAATGTTGTCAGCGACAACCCAAAGATTTACGCCGTTTTCTACGCTTTCATCGCGGCGGATACGTCCGATGAATACCTCGTCCTTGCCTGCTGCGGTAACAGCCATAGGGTATTCGTTGTGTGCGCTGTCATTCTGCACAACAACACCGGGTGCATTTTTCAGAACCTCAATCAGCTCATCCAGATCGAAGGGCTTTTCAAATTCCACGTTGATGGATTCGCTGTGAGAATCGAAAACAGGTACACGAACCGTTGTTGCCGTCACGCGCATAGCATCGTTATGCAGAATCTTTCTGGTTTCGTTTACCATTTTCATTTCTTCCTTTGTATAGCCGTTGTCAAGGAAAACATCGATATGGGGCAGGCAGTTGCTTGCAATGGGGTGAGGGAATTTCTTGGGAGCCTCGCCCTTCATGCCGTTTTCCAAATCCTTCCAGCCTGCAACACCTGCGCCGGATACTGCCTGATAGGTGGAATAAACCACACGTTTGATTTTATATTTATCATCCAGAGGCTTCAGCGCAACCATTGCCTGAATGGTGGAGCAGTTGGGGTTGGCAATGATGTTTTTGTGCCAGCTGATATCCTCAGGGTTTACCTCGGGAACAATCAGGGGAACCGCGGGATCCATTCTCCACTGGGAGCTGTTGTCGATGACGATGCAGCCATGAGCGGCTGCGATGGGTGCGAATTTTTCGCTTGTGCCGCCGCCTGCGGAGAACAGTGCGATATCAATGGGCTTATCAAAGGAATGCTCATTCAGCTCTTCCACAACATAGTCCTTGCCATTGAATTTCAACGTAGAGCCTGCGGAACGGGCAGATGCCATAACATAGAAGTTTTCGATGGGCAGCTGTCTTTCCTCCAGAACCTTCAGGAAAGTTCTGCCTACCATGCCTGTTGCGCCGACTACGGCGAGATTGATTTTCTTCATTTTAAAATCCTTCTTTCTTTTGCGTTAATGTTTTCGATGATAAAAGGTCGATGGGCTGTGCTTTGGAATAGTTTTTCTTGCTATAAACAAAAACAGCCGACGCACGCGCCGACCTCCAAGGAAACTGTGGTATCCTTGAATGCCGCAGTTTGATTGTTCTTTGTAGCGCTCCATTGGGTTTTCCAATGACAGTCGTACAGATATTAGCTGCACAACCAGAAGGGGAAAGATAAGGCTTATCCCTTCTTCGGCGTTTTCCCCTTTCTGCGGGCTTCCTCTATCCCTTATGACATTTGCCCGGATACTCTTGAAAAACGCACCTCTACTTTAGAAAAATATGTATTTGTCTCATAGTCTAACACCAGATAGGTATTCTGTCAAATAAATTTACGAAAAAATATTGTATTTTTTAAAGAGTCATTCGTCTGCGCACAAAATACATGTTTTGGCGGAAAATGTGCATACTGAGTGGAAGGAAAAGGACAGAAAGGGTGATTTGATTGCGAAAAAAGAAGGAACTGACCGAGGCGGAAAAGCGTGATTTGGCGATGAAATACGAGGTTGCCGAGGAGCTGGGGCTTCTGGAGAAGGTGGAGCGGTGCGGCTGGAGG
>OLQA01000273.1_pt1 | contig 48417 bp, 49 predicted proteins | sample 1673151 | NCBI WGS metagenome assembly OLQA01 (sample SAMEA3136760, study PRJEB25190) | human gut metagenome | biome: human gut; feature: human-associated habitat; material: faeces | place: Austria | collected 2013
TGCGGCGTTCGGCAATCAGTCTGTCCGTGCCGTACAGGGCCACCCGGCGGTAGTCCCCGATGATGCGGCCGCGGCCATAGGCGTCCGGAAGGCCGGTAATAATGCCGGCGGAACGGGCCGCCCGGATATCGGAAGTGTAGGCGTCGAAAACGCCTTCATTGTGCGTCTTGCGTATCTTTTTGAAAATATCCGCGGTTTTCTCGCACATCTTGAACCCGTAGGATTCCAGGGCCTGCTGGGCCATGCGCAGGCCGCCAAAGGGCATCAGGGCCCGTTTCAGGGGGGCGTCCGTCTGGAGGCCTACGACCACTTCCAGTTCCTTGTCAATGTAGCCGGGCTTGTGGGAGGTGATGGAGGATACCACTTCTTCATCAGCATCCAGAACGCCGCCGTTGTCTATTTCCCTTTTCAGCAGGACTTTCAGTTCATCCCATAAACGGAGCGTGCGCTGGGAGGGGCCGGAAAGAAATTCTTCATTGCCGGAATAGGGCGTGTAGTTATGCTGGATGAAATCCCGTACGTCAATGGACTCCGTCCATGCTCCCGGCTTGAATCCCTGCCATTCCTTCGGAAGGGCGGTGGACTCCTTCAAGTCTTTTACTATGCTGATCATAAATAGGATGTAGTGAAGAAGACCGGAGAAAAACGTTCCGCAGCCGTTGAAAGGCCGGAAACGGCAAAACTCCGCGCCACGTAATTATATCGTGAATTCCGGGAGACAACAAGGCTAATTCTTCTGGGAGAGGGAACTGTTCTTTACCTTTTCTGGTTCATTTCGGAGATATGTATATTTTTTATGGAAAAACAGAATGGGGCCTTCTGAAGAGTCTTGTAGGGGGGCATCTTTTTTCATGGGAGCTCATCTGAAAACGAGAAAAATAGGAAAAGATATAAAAGAAAAAAGCAAAGAAATGAGTTGCCGATGAAGTACCAATCAATTGTTTTTCCGGTAGAGCTATCAATGAATACCTTTGTGAAAATATCTGTCAGAAGCTCTTCTGACAGTTTTCGGCAAAACGTATTCAAAGAGGTGTGGTTGTTTCCCATGTCGGCGGTAAGAATCCATGCTTTTTTGCCTTTCGTTGTCACGGTATTCAGGTTGTTTGATAAAATGGAAGGAGTTCTTCGTATTACTAACCAAATGTTTTAGGGAGCTCTCAAATCAATGGTGACAAGGGCGTATTTCCAATGTGCAAGTGGTCGAATGACTGAGCCGTACGGTTTCTCAAATGCAAATTCTTATAATGAAAACAAAATCAAGATACTTCTTTTCCAATTATTGTTCCGATGTTTTATGGCTTATTCGGATGATGTCTGTATATTTCCTGCTTTGGGGGACTATTTTCCCAGCGATGGGACGAGAATTGCTACCCCTGGATGGGTTATGGGAACTTTCCCTTCCATTCAAACAGGAAAAAGTTGCTGTTGTACTACCTGGAACCATGGATGAATGGGGCAAGGGGAATGTCAATAATAACCGTCAGGAGACAAAACATCTTTCCCGCGCCGTTACTTACGAAGGAGAGGCCTTGTACAGAAAGGAAGTGAATGTTCCGGAAACGTTCAAAGGTAAACGGTTATTTTTGCATGTGGAACGGACGAAAAAGACAACCGTTTTCGTAGATGGTAAAAAAATCGGTTCCTGTGATAATGTTCAAACACCCCATCGTTATGATCTGACGGAATTTCTTTTTCCGGGGAAACATACATTGACAATCTCTGTGGACAACAGCCGCAGGCATTATCCGGCAGGCGTTTTCAATTCACACGCTTTTACCGAGCATACCCAGACGAATTGGAATGGAATGTTGGGAAAAATATTCCTTGAGGCCGTTTCTGATCCCTTCGTTGAATCGGTTAAGCTGGTTCCTGAACCAGAAAAAAAATCCGTTACCGTTTGCCTGACTATTCGCAACAGTTATAAGCCGGAAACGGCTCGTATTACATTGGAGGCGGCTTTGCAGAATAACGGAAATAAGGGAAAAGTGGAGAGAAAAGTCATTGAGGTTCCTCTTAAACTCGGAGACCAACATGTGAAATTGAATTACCCCATGGGAGAAGAGCCGGAGCTCTGGAGCGAATTCTCTCCGAATTTATACAAAATGCACATCAAACTGGAATTGGCAGGAAAAGTCGACACAACCAGTAAAGTCTTCGGAATGCGCTGTTTTGCTGTTCAGGGAACTAATTTTACAATCAATGGGAAGAAGATTTTTTTAAGAGGTCGGCATGATGCCTGCGTTTTTCCCCTGACTGGATACCCTCCCATGGATAAAAAGGCATGGCTCCGCCATCTTGGTATAGCGGCGGCCTATGGATTCAATTATGTAAGATTCCATTCATGGACTCCCCCGGAAGCTGCATTTGAAGCTGCGGATGAACTTGGAATGTATCTTCAGCCTGAAATACCATTCTGGGGTGCCATTCATGAATCTCAAAAGAACGTGATGGATTTCTTTTTCCGTGAGGGTAGGGCTATTCTGGAGGCGTATGCCTCCCATCCTTCATTTGTCATGTTCGCCTTGGGCAATGAACTTCCCGGGACAGATCCGGCCATGAGAACTATTGTGGATTCATACCGCAAAGTGCGGCCCGACGTCCTGTACTCGTTTGGTTCCAACAACTATCTGGGCAGGGAAGGGTGGAAGAAAGGCGAGGATTTCTTGACGACATGTCGTGTTGGGGCTGATCGTCATTCTGGATATGACAATCACGTCCGTTCCTCGTTCGCTTTTGCAGATGCCCGGGATGGAGGAATACTCAACGCCTGTCTTCCGTCAACGAGGACCAGCTACGAAAAAGCGATCAGGGATTGTCCGCTTCCCGTGATCGGCCATGAAACGGGACAGTTTCAAATTTACCCGGATTTCAGGGAAATATCCAAATACACGGGCGTTCTTAAACCGTGGAATCTTGAAATCTTTAAAAAGCGCCTTCAGGAACGAGGAATGGGAAAACAAGCTGATGCTTTTCACCAAGCTTCTGGTGTCTGGGCCGCGCGATGTTATAAGGCCGATATCGAGATGGCATTGAGAACACCGGGATTTGGAGGATTTCAAATGCTGGATATTCAGGATTTTCCAGGCCAGGGGACAGCTCTTGTTGGACTGTTGGACGCATTCATGGATAGTAAGGGCATTATGGAGGCCAAGGATTTTTCCTCTTTTTGTCAGGCGGTGGTTCCTCTTGCACTCTTTGATAAATATACGTGGACCAATACAGAAAATCTTTCTTTTGACCTTCAGGTAGCGAATTATGGTTCCTCTGATCTTTGTGCCCCATTGCAATGGAGGCTTGAGGATTCCTCCGGCAAAGTGTTGCACAAAGGTAGCAAGATGCTCCATGGCAGACAGGGAGAATTAAGTGAGACGTCAAAAATCAGCATTCCTCTGTCCGGGATCAAGGTGCCGGATCGTTTGAAACTGGTTCTTTGGATGAAAGGTAAGGATAGCGTGAACACATATGATTTTTGGATTTATCCGGATCAAGAACCGCAAGAACTCCCGGTTGCCTTCTTAGCTCCCCGCAAGCTGACAGGTAAAACGCTCAGGCAGTTGAATGAGGGGGCTTCCATGCTCTGGTTTCCCAATCATCAGGACATCGCGCTGCGGTCAGTTGGTGGTTTGGTGACACCTGATTATTGGAATTTTGCGATGTTTAAAGGTATTTCAGAGTCGCTTCGCAGACCCGTTTCTCCTGGAACCCTTTCTCTACTGATGGATCCAGAGCATCCGCTTTTCAAAAATTTCCCCACGGATGCGCAGACGAACTGGCAGTGGTGGAGCGTGATCAAGTCATCACGTCCTCTAATTTTGGATTTGGCGCCTTCCGACTTAAATCCTATTGTTCAAGTAGTGGATAATATGGAGAGGAATCACAAATTGGGCCTCATATTTGAGATGGGGATCGGAAAAGGTAAATTGCTTGTTTGCATGGCTGATCCTGAAGCCCTTCGTAAGACTCCAGAGGGGAGGCAATTGTATTCGTCTTTGGTGAGTTATGTGCAGTCCAGAGATTTTAACCCGAAGATGATATGTTCCCCGGAAGAGTTCAAGGCGTTGTTCTCAGGCAATACCCTTTCGCCGAATATCAAAAATGTCGACAACGTAACGGATTACAAATAATTGGATCTCTTTTCCTTTTACTTGCCGAATTTCTATTGCAGTATCTTAGCGATTACCGGAAACCTCATGTATGCTTTTGTTTATTGCTGGCGGGAGTTTTTTGTGTCGTCTTTTTCTCCGGTGCCTGTGCTGGAGAACTGCTTCCTATGCTGAAACCCCAGGAGAACCAGCGGGCCGTGCATGACTGGAAAAACGCCATGAGGCAGTGATGGAACGGACCCGGACCGTCAAACGGGGGTATGTCGTTTTTGGTGAAAGCATTACCCTCCGTTGGGGAGTCGAGCTTTCCTGGGGCAACAGGGCTCTCGGAACAGGAAAGGCCGGATGCGGTGTTCGCCTGGCCGCTGTTGCGGCGGGATTTGCCGGACGGGCAGTGGTCTTTTTTACTCTGCCGGCAAAAGTGGCGCCTGCGATCTTGATGCACGGCAGGATTTGCTTAAACTGGAAACCGGTTTCACTTTTTTATCATGAATTTCTTCTCCTACATGCTCGCCATATTGCTGGGGGGGGCCAGTGTGGCGTTTTCCGCACCTTCCATCCCTCCCTCCGCGTTGCCCGCAACCCTGAAGCCGGAGCCCCATCAGCGGGATCCGTATGATTGGAATGCCCGGCATGAAGCCGTTAAAAAAAGAAACCGGACCGTCAAGCCTGAATATGTGATGATAGGGGACAGCATTACCCACCACTGGGGAGGGGAGCCTTCCGGGGACGGAAAAAACACGGGAGCGGGTTCCTGGGAGAAATTATTCCGTCCGCATACTGCGACGAATATGGGCTTTGGATTTGATTATGTGGATAATGCCTATTACCGTGTGCAAAACGGGGAGCTGGACGGCATTTCTCCGCGGGTCATCATCGTGCTGCTGGGAACCAATAATCTGGGGCACCGCAAGGATACGCCGCAGGCATGTGCGGACAATATCAGGGCGTTTGTCCGCCTGGTGCGCCGGAAATGCCCCTCTTCCAAAATTCTGTTGCTGGGCGTTCTTCCAAGGAAGGAGAAAAACCTGGCGGAACCGGTGAAGCAGACGAACAGGCTGCTGGCGGAGCTGCATAACGGAAAGAACATTTTCTTTGCCGATCCGGGAAAGGCTCTTCTTTCCGCAGACGGTGCTTCTCCTCAGAATGAATTTATGAAGGATGTGGTGCATCCCAATGCCAGGGGATATGAGGTTTTGGAAAAGGAACTGGCCGTACTTTTGAAAAAGCTTGATGCAAAATACCGGGGAGGGAAGCAGGCGGGAAAGCATTCCTGATGATCGTCTTCTGATGGAAGGCAGGATTTTGCTTGAAGGGAAAGCCCCGGCTGAGGAAAATATACGGCATTTGATATTTAGTTTATGAAAAACCTGTTGTTTGCATTGTTGACCGGTTCCTTTTGTTGCTGTTATGCCCAACAGAAGGCAGCACCCGTTCCGGAGCCTGAAGTTGTCGCCACTCCGCCGGCTGATGCGGGGCGCGGCCTCATCCGTGTGGACTCCCGTGAAATACGCCATTATTCCGGTACCCGCAAGGGACCGGATTACCTGGTCAGCAGGGATAACGGAAAAACATGGGAAATGAAGGCCGCTCCGGCTGGCTACCCTCCCAACTACGGCGGCATTCCCAAGGAATCTCCGGCTATTGTGCGCAACCCCCTGACCAGGGAATTCATTCGTGTGCAGCCTATCGGAGGCTTTGTATTTCTTTCCAAGGGGGGGGCTGGACGGCAAGTGGTTTGCCGTCACGAATGACGGCAAGCTGGAAGAAGACTGGAAAGATCCGGAAAAGAGGAAAAATCTGAAAAAACTGGGCGGCATCATGCGCACCCCTGTTTTTGTGAACAAGGGCCGCAGGGTGATTGTTCCGTTCCACAACATGGGCAGCGGTACCAAGTTTCATATTTCCGATGACGGGGGACTGACCTGGCATGTATCCAGGAACGGTGTTACTTCCCCCAAACATGAAGCCAGGCCCCCCCACCAGGGTGTCAGATGGTTCAACAATGCCGTGGAAGCCACGGTTTTGGAGATGAAGGACGGTTCGTTGTGGGCGCTTGTCCGTACTTCCCTGGACCAGGCGTGGCAGGCTTTCTCCAGGGATTACGGTGAAACATGGAGCAAACCGGAACCTTCCCGCTTTTTCGGCACCCTGACCATGAATACGTTGGGCCGCCTGGATGACGGAACCATCGTTTCCCTGTGGACGAATACGATGGCTCTGCCTGAAAACGCCACAGCCGGCAACGGAACGTGGGAAGACGTGTTCACGAACCGTGATTCCCACCACATTGCCATGTCCGGGGACGAGGGTAAAACCTGGTACGGATTCCGGGAGATTATCCTGGACGAACACCGCAACCATCCCGGCTATGCTACGCTGGATGGTCCGGAAGACCGCGGCAAACACCAGAGCGAAATGGTGCAGCTGGACAAAAACCGCATCCTTATTTCCCTGGGGCAGCATAAAAACCACCGCCGCCTGGTTATTGTGGACCGCCGCTGGGTAGGGGCCAAGACGCGTGCTACGCAGACGGGGAAAGATTCGGATTCCCAGTGGACCATTCATACTTATATTCCCCAGAAAAAGGGCCATTGCAGTTATAACCGCAAGCCTTCCGCAGAGCTGGTTCCGGATCCGTCCGGAAGTACGAAAAAGGTGCTGCAAATCAAGCGTCTGAATGATCCCGAACTGGTCAATGAAAAATCCAATGTGGATTACCGGAACGCTGGAGCTGCCTGGAACTTTCCGAACGGGACCACAGGGCTGGTCAAATTCCGCTTCCGTGCAGCGGACGGGGATCAGGCGGATGATTCCGGCCTTCAGGTCTCTCTGACGGATCGGCTTTTCAATGCCTGTGATTCCACTACGAAGGATTATGCCCTGTTTACCTTCCCGATCAGGCTGAGACCTGCGCCCCATCTGCTGCTGGGGATGAAAAAAGTGCCTTTCACGCCCGGCGCGTGGCATGAAATTTCCCTTCTGTGGCAGGGGGGGCAGGCTGTGGTGTCTTTGGACGGAAAGAAGGCCGGAACGTTGAAAATGGCTAATAAGTCCCCCAATGGAGCCAGTTATATTCATTTCATCAGCACCGGTTCCCAACCGGATGCCGGCATTCTGCTGGATACGGTGAATGCCCGTGTGAAATAAACGGCGGTATTCAACGGTTTTCCTTCTTCGGAAGCGGCGGAGCGCTCAATTCCGGCAGGTATTTCAGCACCATTTGGAGATGTTCGTTTGACCGGTTGCCTATCCGCTGGAGGGCTGTGCGTCCGTATTTGTCTCTCAGGGAGGGGTCTGCGCGGTGGTCCAGCAGAAGACGCGCAATACCCAGTTTCAGCCGGTCCAGGGAATCGTCTCCCAGCAACATTCCTCGGCAGCACGCCATGAGGGGAGTCTCTCCGGCGGCGTTTTGATGGTTGACGTCCGCTCCCTCGCTGATGAAGAGACTGACCAGCTCCCTGATTTGAGGGAGCTGGGACACATCAATGAAAGCCAGCTGGCGGCACAGGTTCAGCAGGGCCGTGTCCCCCGTGGTTTCCGGCAGGGTTGTGGACGCGGGCATGGCCGCATTCACGTCCGCACCGTATTCCAGCAGAATATGTGCGATTTGCAGTGCGGTGTTCGGAGTGTTCAGGTTCAGGGAAAGAAGGGGCGGGACCATTTCCCCGCGGAAATTGGGATCGTACCCGGCTTCGCAAAGCTTGCGGACCAGCAGGGGGTATCCGGCGGCCGTGGCCCATGTGAGCAGACTTGTTTTTTTACCTTTCAATTCAGGCTGGAGGGAAATATCCGCACCGCATTTCAGAAGAAACAGGGCTGCTTCCTCATAGGGTGCTCCTCCAATACCGGCCACACAGGTGATGACGAGGGGCGGCCAGCCCAGCGGCCCCGGTTTATTCACATCCGCACCGTATTGAATCAGGAGATTAAGGCAGGAGATCCTGTTATGCACCGGCAGGGGCGTGGAGTCGTCCATGCCTGGCTGGCAGGCGTAAGTCAGGGGGGTATTTCCCTGTTCGGAGTCCGGAATGGAGGGAAAGGCCTGTTGCGGCAGGATGATCTGGACGTTCGGGTCCGCATGGCGCTGTAAAAGGCGGTTCAGCAACTGCACTTCTCCGAGCCCGGCGGCAAGATGCAGCAGGGTTTCATGGGATGGAGTGATGCAGCGTCCGTCTGCGCTTTCCGCCGTGTCCCGTATCATCTGAAGCCGTTCCCTGATTTCGTCCTTCATATATTGGCGCATGGAAACTTCGGAAAACATGTGCCAGTCAATATGGCGTGAATTGAGGGAAAGCCCGCGGTAAATGAAACGTTCCGGGCTTCGATGGGCTGTGAAATTCGCTACGGTAAGAATTTGTTCTTTTTCCGCTTTTGTCCAGATAGGGTTGAAATTCCATTCCGCGGGAGAAGAATCATTCCTGTTCAGCCAGAAAACGGCGAAAGTCGCGGCAAGAGAGGCAAAAAAGCTCAAAGCTCCAAGAAACCAGAGAGTTTTCTTTCTTAAAGTCATGTGTATCATAAGCAGGGGTACTGCGAAAGGCCATGATGCAGGAATCCATAACTCCGGGCAATGAAAAAATAGTATGAGCAAAGAATGCCCGGGGCAAACCATGTGGGAATTCGGGTGGCGGATTGCAAATTCGGAGGAGAATTTTTTCCTCTTCATCTGGGAAAAAAGCTCGTAGATAAAGAGAATTACGAAGGAAACGGAAAATATGGTGTCATGGGCCGGACTTCACAAAAATTATGGAGTTTATGGCGTGGATCATTTAACTCCAATTATTTGAATTGTATCCGAATTTGCAATTCGGTGTGATACGCTAAATATTGCGGATGTGCGGATGGTTTCAAATTATTTGCATTTGCCGCTGCTGCACTCACGGTAGAATGAAGGAAGCTGAAACTTATGGAAGAAATGGAGATTCTCCCGTAAAATGATGGAGAGAACTGTATCCTTGCTGCTGGCCTCCTGGTCTTCCCTTTCGCTGTCCGCTCCATGCTGTCTGAAGCCGCTCTTGCCCTGGAAGTAAGGATAAACGATGATTCTGGCAGCGTTATGGATTCCGTCAAACTTATTGCGTCCGATATGGATGGGACGCTGCTTAATGGAAAAGGTGAATTGGACCCTGCGTTTTTTCCCTTGTTTAGGGAACTTGAGCTTCGCGGCATTCGTTTTGCGGCAGCAAGCGGCCGCCAGTATGACGGATTGCTCCGGACCTTTGCCCCCGTGGCGGACCGGATGCTGTTTATTGCCGAGAATGGCGCTTATGCGGCGGCGGGTAGAAAAGAATGGCTGCTTCTGGACATGGATCATGAAACGGTAGCCGGTTTGATTGCCGGGATCAGGTGCATTGAAGGAACCTGCATCGTCCTCGCAGGGCGGGATTCCGCATATATTGAGGACAAACAGCCGGAATTCGTCCGGGAGGCCCGCAAATATTACACACGCTGTCAAGAAGTGGGGGACCTGCTGGACGTGCGGGGAGACAAACTTTTGAAAATAGCAGTATATGACTTCCTGGGAGCCGGGGAAAACAGTTATCCCCGGCTGAAGCATTTGGAACATGGCTTCCAGGTGGCTGTCTCCGGAGAGAAATGGATGGATATCAGCCGGAAAGGGGCCAATAAGGGGGCCGCTCTGGAATTGATTCAGAGGAAACTGGGAATTTCTTCGGAGGAAACGATGGTTTTCGGAGATCAGATGAATGACGCTTCAATGATACGGCAGGCGCGTTTCAGTTATGCCATGGCGAATGCCGTGCCGGAAATCCGTTCCATGGCCGCATTTGAGGCGCCGTCCAATGAGGAAAACGGAGTGATGCAGGTGCTTGGAAAGATGTTGGACGCCCATTCTCCGCAGGGAAGGGCCGGGAATTGCAGGAAACCCCGTCTCTAATTGCCGGGTAATGGAATAAAATCAGGGTTATGTTGATGTTATTGTCAGATTTTTTTAATATGCTGACGATGGCCGTGTTCGCTTGCATTGGCGGTGTTTTTCTGGGAATGGGCTTTCTGCTGCTTAAATTGGCGGGAATTTTTTTCGGAATATTGGCGGGGTGTATTATTCTGATGGAAGCGGCCGGAAGGTGGATTTCCCATTTGATGGGGGCGTGAGTCCGTTATTCCCGGCAATGAAGGGGATTCCTGTACGCTTTCCGTGAGGGGAGAGCTTTCTGATGGCTGGGCCATTGCCGGCTGCTGTTGTTGCCGGTTCATTGCCGAATGCTGAAGTGGAAGGCTGCATCCTGCCTGGATTCTGCGTGTTAAAACCGGATAGCGGAGTTTTGTGATAAACAGACGTTTGCCGTAAGATGCCCTGGAAGACAGAGCCCCGCAGAAAGGAAGTCCCAAGGATATGAAATGCCGGGCGTCCCCATGGAAGGGACTGTTGCCTTTGTACTATTTGACAGGGCGGGAGACGGAATTTTACCGTCCCTCCCGTCAGCATGAAAGCTGTTGTCCTTTTTAGTTTTGCTTTTCCGCAATGTCTGTGGTACACCCGTGCCAGACGTCATGAATCAGGAATTTTTTTCAGTGCTCGTGCAGGTGGCGGCCGCCCTGGGGCTGGCCGGCATGATCTTGTTGCTCAGTATCTTGATGGGCAAGCGTTCTTCCGTGCGTAAACCGGCGGACATTCCCTACGAATGCGGGATGATTCCCATGGGGGAAGGTGCCCCCATGTTCTCTGTAAAATTCTATATGGTGGCCATGCTCTTTGTCATTTTTGACTTGGAAGTGGTATTCCTCTACCCCTGGGCCGTCAATTTCCGGGACTATATTATGATGAATCCGGAATCGTTCACGGCCATGTGCATTTTCATTGGCATTTTGCTGGTGGCCTACCTGTATGCGCTGGGCAAGGGTGCCCTGAACTGGCACCACGATCCCCGTTGACCGTTTTTGTTCCCTTTTACCAACGCCGTGTTCCATGAGGAATACGGCGTTTTTTATGTGAAAGAAAAATTGCCTTGGAAAATGGCGGGGGAGAAATATCCGTAAATCCTGTCCTTTTTCCGGATGCCTGTTTGCGTGTAAAATCATATTGTACAAAAGATGATTTCTCTTGCCAGAAGAGTGGAATAGGGATAGCGTTTGCGCGATCAGGAAATTCATCATGAATATGCCTCTTCCTAAAACGACGCAAGGTGTTTATCGTCTGTCGGTCAGTACCTTTTATTTTCTTCAGGGTTTGGTGTTCGCCAGTTGGGCATCCCGCATCCCGGACATCAAAAGTGCATTGGGGTTGAACGATGCCGACTTGGGGTCCGTTCTCTTTGCCGTCCCGGTGGGGCAGATGTCCGCCATGGCGCTATCCGGTTACCTGGTTGGCCGTTGCGGCAGCCGGAAAATACTGATGGCGGCATCCGTCTTTTATCCTGCCGTGCTTGTATGCCTGGGTATGGCGGGGTCTTTCTGGGAACTGGCGGCCGGGTTATTTTTCTTTGGGGTAGCCGCAAATCTGACGAATATATCCGTCAATACGCAGGGAGTGGGAGTGGAACGGCTGTACCAGTGCAGCATCATGGCCCGGTTCCACGGTTTATGGAGCCTGGCGGGTTTTTTCGGAGCTTTGCTGGGAGCTGCCATGGTGGACTGGCATATTTCTGCGGAAACGCATTTCATCGCCATTTTCCTGATATGCATGATTATTCTGGCCGTTTTTTCCCCCTCTCTTCTGCCGAGGGATGCCCGGCGTTCCTCCTCCCAGGGAGGCGGCATGTTCCGGAGCATGGATGCTTATGTACTGGTCATCGGGCTGATCGCCTTCGGAAGCATGGTGAGCGAAGGAACCATGTTTGACTGGAGCGGCGTGTACTTTGAAAGCGTGGTAAAACCCGGTCCGGGGCTGGTGCAGATGGGATACGTGGCATTCATGAGCACCATGGCCCTGGGGCGTTTTACGGCAGACCGCCTGGTGATGCGCTTCGGGCCTGTGCGGGTTCTGCGCGCCAGCGGCATCCTTATTGCCTCCGGATTGCTCGTCTCCGTCCTGTTCCCGATGCTGTGGTCCGCCACGCTGGGCTTTCTGCTGGTGGGTTTTGGCACCTCTTCCATTGTCCCGCTCTGCTACAGCATGGCCGGGAAATCCCGGAAAATGATTCCCAGCATGGCGCTGGCTTCCGTCTCCACCATTGGCTTTCTGGGGTTCCTGATGGGCCCTCCGGTCATCGGGCATATCGCCCATGCTTCCTCCCTCCGGTGGTCTTTCTCCCTGATTGCCCTGATTGGACTGGGGACGGCTCTTATCGCTCCTTTACTCAAAAAATATAGGTAACCACTATTAATGATATGCCTCTATTATGAAATGGTGCGCCTGGCAGGACTCGAACCTGTACGCCTTTCGGCACCAGATCCTAAGTCTGAATCAGTATTTTAATTATCAATTAGTTAAATTTCTGTACACAGTTTGTACACACTTTCGATTTGTCAATGAAAATGAGCTATGGGATACTTTCAACCGTGAGGAGATCCCGGAAAAAACATTATGGTTCACATATCTCTCTTACCTGTAGAATGCACCGGGGAAAGAAAAAATGGCTGGTGCGCAATATGTCGGTACGTCCGCATATTCATCGGCTCTTTGATACCTATGAAAAGGCATGAGAAGCCTATCAACGGCTTCTGCATCAGTCCTTGGAGGATATGTTGCCGGAATACTTGCGAAAGCAGGAGTGGAGGGAACATGTTGATGAACATGATTACAATGCCATTCTTTTATGGCGGGAATTTAGGAACATCTATGATGAAGTGACCCAACAATCCTCCCTTCCTTTGTATTTGGTAGTACGGGAAGCCTTGAAAAACCTGAAGCAGGAAATAGCCAACGGTGCAAGTTATGGCCGGAAAGACGCTGATGGTAACTGGATTGTAACGCGAACGGACCAGGAAAATCTGGATCGACTGGAGGAACTGACAAATTTGTTTTCTCTGACCAGATTCCTTGCCAATAAAACAGAACAGGTTAAGGTCGATTTTAAAAGAAAGTTTGGTCTTCTTGCAGAACAATATCGAGAGGTTATCGACAAAAAACTTGAATCAAATCTGGTCAAGAAAGCCCATCATGACAGCATGGTCATGGAACTGCAAAAATGGGCACAGGGATGGGAAGACCTTCCGCTCAATCAGATTACATCGGACATGATCGAAGAAAAGCTGGCTTCTTCCGATATCGAAAACAACCGCTCAGCAACGCCACTAGACGACGTTACCGCACAACCCTGCATGGATTTTTTGTCTGGGCGCAGAGCAGGGACCTCATTGCATATAACCCGGTCAAAAGGACTCTTGCCCCGAGAGCTGAATCTGTCGAGATTGGCATTATCTCCCCGGGCGATCTGAAGAAACTTCTACAGGCAGCGCTTGATCATGACAAAGGCATGTTGTTTCGTTTGGTCTTGGCCGCCTTTTGTGGCCTGCGGCGCTCCGAATGTGTCAGAATAACGCCAGACGCCATTCTTGATGAAAAGGATGAAGTATTTGTCTCGGCATCTATAGCCAAAACTGGGAAGCAGCGTTTTGTACCACTTCCCACAGCAGCCAAAGCATGGCTCGCTTTGGCGAAATATGAACCACCTCCTGACGAAATTGACAGATTACATGAGAACCGCCATGGGCGTTGCCTCAAAAAACTGGCAGAAATTGCAGGAATTGTTCTGCCTCATAACGCCCTGCGCCATTCATTCGCTTCATATGCTGCCGCCAAGACACACGACATTCCCCGGGTGTCCATGTGGCTGGGACACACGAGCTCCAACATGACGGAGAAGCACTACCGGGAAGGTGTGCGAGCAGCCGAGGGCGAGGCATGGTTCAACATTTTTCCGGAAGAAGAAACGAAATAAATGCGATGTAGTCGACGACATAGGCTTGCTTTGCCTGCATGTCCAGGGCTTCATTAGCGGCTCCCTGAACTTTGTTGGCAATCGTCTCAACGCCGCCAGTGGGAGGGGCTCCGGCTTTCGCCGCCGCAGGAGCTATGCCTGGTGATGGCGGCAACGTAGGTCCTACGGGACGCCGGGCAAGTTGGTTTGGCGGCATCTTTGGTGGCTGCTGTGGAGGCATTGAAGCAGTTTTATTCCAAGGCTGTTGAGTTCCCCATACTAATCCGCCAGAAGAACGTGCGAGAGGCTGAGGCGAAGGCGCTCCTTGAATCTTGGGTTGTGCGTTTGCAGTCCTGTAAGATGACAAGTACTGCTGAGCCTCACGACGTTGTTGTACCTCTTGCTGATTGAATTGTTTAACCTTATTTACCGCAACCATGGGGCTAGCAAGAGCCGCACCGCCGGGAATCATGGTCGCCAAATTAGTAACAGCATTACTAGCCGCATCCTGCCACGACGCATACTTGTCGAGATCCTCGTCGCTGAAATCTTCATCCGGGTCAGCGGTATACCCGGCTGGAGCTGAACCTGTATTCGCGTATGAAGCTTGAGCTTGAGCTTTCGGATCTCCTTCGGTGACAGCAGGTGGTGCGACAACGTTTGCAGCAGAAGAACCGATTAGAACGCCTCCGAGGCCGCCAGCGCCCATTCCCAGAATGCCAGTCAGAGCTGTTGCTGTGTCCCCGGCTCCGAGATGGCGTGCTAGGTGAGCTGCACCTGCGCCGCCGCCCAGGGCACCTACGGTGCCTCCTACGCCAGCACCGAGAGCTTTTGCCAACAAATTGGCAAGACCGGGAGATGTGGATGCTGCTTTTGTCAAAGCGGGAAACTCGACAACATTGTCAGACTGTTGAGCCTTCGCCGTCTGCTGGGCCTTCCATTCCTCGTACGGAACAAGCTTGCCTGTTTCAGGGTCGCGCTTGAAGGAGTTGGCTCGTACGTTCTTCCGGGCCTGGAGACGTACGCCCCGGTTGAGTCCTTCGATGAGGGTGGGGCTCATTCCGGGCATGTCGATGGGCAGTTCGACTTCGGCGGCCGTGTTCGGATCTTTTTTGGAACCGGGCAGCTTGAGCTTGATTTTGCCCATGTCGGACTTGGGGTCTTTGCGGGTGAGGTACTTGCCGGTGGCAACGGCTCCCGTTGCGAGGGCTCCGGCTCCCAGGAGGCCAAGGAGAAGGTTGAGATTTCTGGAGTTGGAGGCTAAGACTAAGTTGGTCTTAGCTATAGAAGTGGCCCAAGTAGTGCGCTGTATCATAACGCTACGCGTATGATACAGCGCACTACTTGGTAATGGGAGAAAAATTATTTTGGGTTGGAATGAACTCTATATTTCTCATAATGACTCATATATTGTTCATATTTCTTGTTTTTGCTTACTATATGATACATATTTCTCTCATGAAAACCACATCCCCATTGCCGGGGCCAGTGAAAGTGGCACTCAAGAAGCTGGGAGCAGACATTAGCGATGCCCGTAAGAGGAGGCGTGTCCCCACGACGCTTATGGCAGAGAGAGCCTTTATCTCGCGTTCCACGCTTGGACGTATAGAAAAGGGCGATCCAAGTGTCTCCTTGGGCAACTATGCCGCTGTTTTGTTTGTGCTGGGGCTGACTGACCGTCTCAAAAACCTTGTCGATGCCAATAACGATCCTGTAGGCCGAGCTCTTGAAGAAGAACGTCTGCCCAAACGTATCCACCTTCCCAAGACCCATGAGTGATACTCCCATCGACGTATTTATTGACCTGCCTTCCTTCCCGGGGCCGGTACAAGCGGGCAGGTTATGGTCGCACTTTCGCAAAGGGCGTGAATCTGCCTCCTTCGAATACAACAAGGAATGGCTCGCAAATCCGCACAGATTTGCTCTTGAACCACTCCTCCCCCTGGCTGACGGCACTTTTCATACCAATCCCGGGCAAAGTGTATTCGGAGCGATTGGCGATTCCACTCCTGACAGGTGGGGGCGCATTCTGATGCGGCGGGCTGAACTGGCTCGTGCACGAACAGCCAATGAAAGCCCCCATACGCTCTCCGAACTGGACTACCTGCTCAGGGTAAACGACGAGGCAAGGCAGGGAGCGCTGCGCTTTTCACAGGATGGAGGACAATCGTTCTGCGCTCCTCCGGGATCAACACCAATTCCGCCTCTGGTCAACCTGTCCCGTCTGCTGCATGCTGCTGATCATTTCTGCCGGGACGATGAAAATGCAGAAGACCTGCGATTGCTCCTCGCTCCCGGTTCTTCTCTCGGAGGAGCTCGGCCGAAGGCATCGGTAAAAGATAAGAAGGGGAATCTCTGCATTGCCAAGTTTCCCCGGTACGATGATGAATACAACGTTGTTGCATGGGAAGCAGTCGCCTTGACTCTCGCCTCCAAAGCCGGGCTTCAAGTCCCGCGTTTCGAACTGGAGAAAATAACTGACAAGGATGTCCTGATCGTCTGGCGTTTTGATCGCACCCGGGAACAGCGAAGAATCTCCTACCTGTCGGCCATGAGCATGTTGGGAGCTAGGGATAACGAGCAACACAGTTATCTTGAAATCGTAGACGCCATACGCCAGTATGGTGCTGCGCCCAGACAAGACTTGCGCCAGCTATGGCAACGGGTCGCCTTCAGCGTCATGATTTCCAACACGGACGATCATTTGCGGAATCACGGATTTCTTCAGACGGGAGGAACAGGCTGGTCTTTATCGCCACTGTTTGACGTAAACCCGACTCCTGAAGATATACGCCCTCGCTACCTCAATACGGCTATCGACTGGGAAGATACATCCGCATCTCTGGATGTCCTTCTTAGCATCGCTCCCGAATGCGGGATTAAGACCTCTGAAACGAATGACCTGTTGGAACCGATTGCCCGGGCTGTCAGTCAGTGGCGTCAGGTTGCGGAATCATTCGGCATCAGCAAACAGGAGCAGGATCGCATGGCGTCTGCCTTTGAGCATGCAGATGGTTACTCTGCGGTATTAACGTAGGAATCTTGTCGGTATAATTGTCCCAGCCCCCGTGAATGTAGTATCAAGATGTATCAGGATTTCAGCGTAGATTTCGTTGCGATAGTTAACAGATTGTCCTTCTCAGGCTGGCAAGGGCATTGTAAAAATAAGTATGCTAATTACGGATAAATTTTCGTCCAATACAATTGAAGAGATCGCCAAAATATTGGGCGAAACTTTGACTGGAGGAGAAATTGCCCGGTTTCTTCGGGAAAGTAACATTACAGAGATTGATTGCTTGAGTACGACCAAGTGGCGCAGGTTAAATGCCAGTTTTCTTGGAAGTCAGATTTCCTTACAAAATGCCTCGGCTATTTGCAGCTGTATTGAGAATATTTTGAGTCCAATACGCTTTGTATCCAGACAGGATAATTTCGAGGAATACCAAAAAGCAATTAATGTTGTATTAGCTTTTGAAGGTCTCATGCTTTCTTTGGAAGGAAGGCTATCGCCAAGGCCAAAGGTAGCAACATTGACAGAAGCACAGAGACGAGAAAAAAGACTCCATGAAAAACTGGTTCAACGTGGGGCTCATGACAATATATTCAAGTATTGTCGTGCGGAGCTTCTTGAAGAAAACTATTTTCATTCAATTTTTGAAGCAGCCAAAAGCATTTTTGACCGCTTACGCGAATTGACAGGATTAGAACAAGATGGAGCGAAGCTTATAGACACTGTATTTAGCATTGATCGCCCTCTACTTGTGATCAATGGATTATGTACAGATAGCGAAAAATCCGAGCATAAAGGCTTTGCTACCCTTTTAAAGGGAATCTACGGAACATTCAGAAACCCTTTTGCCCATGCGGCAAAAATTAAATGGGCGACAAGCGAAACAGATGCTCTCGATATTCTGAGCACGATTTCTTTTGTTCATAGGAGATTGGATGAGGCACAGAAAACATGCTTTGCCTCCATCTCGTAAATCCGGAATCTTCATATGACAGATAAAAAACAGCTCTTCTTCATGATGAAGAAGAGTTGCTGAATGACGGCCTTATCCGTCCCTGGCTTCCAGCGTCCTGACGATCGCCTCGGCTCCACGCTTGTACACAGTTACCGCCAACAGCTCTCCGTCTCGAAAGACAGCCCAGAAGCGGGTGCCCTTGTACTTTTCAATCGTCAGCATCAGGCAAAGTCCTCCTTTCCGGGGTGATGGTGTGAGTCGAGCAGATGTCTCAGTACGGCCCCGATATTGGCTTCATACATGTCCCGTGTGTGCTTGTTGCAGGCGACAGCATAAAGGCACCGGGCATCAAGGATGTCGATGCCCTCACCACAGAGCCGGATGCAGCTTTCCAGTGTATCCAGTTCCGCATCCGGAATCGGCGAATCCAGCAGGATGCTTTCGTCTTCGTCCAGTGACTCTTGCTGTTCTTCCGTCAGTGCCGGGAGGTTCACCAGAGCCGTCATGGACGGGCCATGAATCGTCAGTTTGCTCAGACCCAGCGAAGAATCGTTCTGCTGGCTGTTGTAGAGCGACACCGCCTTTTCGATCCGTGCCAATAGTTCCGTGTCCACTTCCAGGTACACATACGGAGCATCCGTATCGTATTCGCTCGTGGAACACAGTTGAGCGATGATGGGTATCGTCTTCATGTTTCGTTCTCTTCCTTTCCTGTCAGAGTTACTTGCAGAAGAAGGCGATGACGCCCAGGATCAACAGCACGGCTAGCAGGTACGGAGCTACGGCCACCAGAGCCGACAGGATACCGACGACAATCGGCCCCAGCAGACACAGCAGTACGAGCGCCGCCAGAGCAATGAGGAGGTCTTTCATGTTCATGGTCGTGCCTCATACGTTAACCCTTATCCGGGATGACCGATGAGCCGGAGCGGCAGCAGACACCCACCTCTTGAGCGCCTGCCGTCCGGCATATGTAATCAGCCAACAGTCGGAGCGAAGCAAGAATTCCTCTTCCTTCGTACGAATGATGAACTCACTGCCTGCCAAACCACGGATGGCATGCCTGACGCTCTCCTGTTCGATGCCATGGCATTCCGCCATGATTTCCTCGTCACTGCGTTCAAAGTCGTCGTGAAGGAACAGGAGAATGGACAGCTCCAGCCCGGTCAGGGATGGAGTCCGTCCCATACGCTTCACCCCCAGATGATGTTTTTTTCTCATGGTCGTCTCAGGTCAGTTGTTCAGGGTGTAGCTGTCGGCCAGATCCCAGAGTTCCCGGTTCAAGCGTGTGTTGCTGTCAATACCGTTGAGCGCTCGCAGGGAGCGACGGCGGTAGACGTCCTCCTTCCGTGGCTTCATGGGAACTCCTCCCCGGATCAGGTTTTCCTGAACCCGATTGAAGCACTGCCAAACGGTAGCTGGTCCTCCCGCCGTAAAGCCGATGTCGTTCCAGCGCCGGGGAGACAGAAACGCTTCGGGACGTATCCTGTCTTCGTAGTCGTCTCCCATACGCAGCTGTGCCGCTTCATGAACGAAGTCCACCTGCCGCTTGTAGGGTAGTTCGACTCCCTGCATCCGGTGAATGTCATCCATGATCCGGGGTGTTTCTCCGGCCAACCGGAGACTTGCGGCAATCACATCCTCCCCGGTATGGCCCATGTGACGGATGTTAATGGCGGCGATGCGTGCTCCGACAATCAGGCCGTTGGTGCAGACCAGCCGGAAGATCCCGGCCATGAGATGGTAGGAGCAGCTGCCGTTGTGGCTGTTGATCATGACCACTTCGATGCGCTGGTCACGGTTGTATTCCAGCACATCTCTATGGGCGAAACGAATCAGGTGTTTGCGGGTGGGAGTGCCGTCCGGTTTCCGGGTGCGTTGTTCCTGAGCTCCGACGACGAGGAACCCGGCTTCTTCCATCTGGTCAAGTAGAGAGTCGGACGAGACGAAGCGGTATTTCTCCGAGCGGCTGTCGTCCTCGCGGTCGGCAAAGACGGAGGGCGCGACACGCCGGATCTGGTTTCTGTCCAGCGGGCTATTATCACGATTGCGATAGAGTTCATGTGTGGATGTGTGAGTATTCATATTCATTGATTATTGGTTTGTTGCAACAACAAGCCCGCCTCCCGGAACAAGGCCGGGAGGCGGGCATAGACAGGGAGCAGAGAATCTACTTCCTCAGGGATATATGACGCGGAGGGATAGAGATTTTTCAAAGTGATCGGTTCAGCAGAAATTGATCCTTTATTTTATTTCATGTTGATTTACTGATCAATTTTCGCTAAATCTATCATACGCATTACGCATGTCTGCTCCGCTTATCAAACAATTTGGAACTGTTCCCATTCATACACATATCCTCAAGTCAGTTCTCGAGGACTACAAGGCTCCTATGGCCAGGATTGCAAGACTACAAAAAAAGGGACAGCTTCTTAATCTACGTAGAGATTTGTATATATGCCTTCCTGAAGAAGGTTCTCCCTCTCGGGAGTTGATCGCCAACCATCTACTTCACCCCTCTTATGTTTCATATGAAACTGTCTTGTCGTCGAAAGGAGTCATTCCTGAACGGGTACATACCACCAAGTCCGCATGTATGAAGAGAAACAAGGTATTTGAGAATGCTACTGGACGCTACGAATACCTTCATGTGTCTGATGCCTATTTCCCCATTGGCCTAATCAAGCAAACGACTAATGAGGGATACTGTTATATATCAGCTTCAACGGAAAAAGCGTTGTGCGATCTGATTATTTCTTTTCCAAACCTCCGTATCCAATCAGTAAAGGCCATGCGCTTCTATTTAGAAAATTATCTAAAGACAGATTGGAATATCATCTCAAATATGGACACCAGTATTATTCGTGCATGTGCTGAAACAACAAACAAGAAAAAAAATGAACTGAAGCTATTGGAAAAGGCTATTTGTTATGAACGTGGTTGATGAAATTTTAACCTCCTATAAGGTAATGCAACAGATTGAGTTTCGTGTCCTTTACAACAAGGAAGCAAATCAAAATAGGACAAGGAGTCATCAGTAATGTCTGAGAATAAACAGGAGCTGGCATATTCCGTGGTTTCGTACTTTTGCGGATGTGGTGGCCTCGATTTGGGCTTTCGCGGTGACTTCAGATACCATGATGAAGACTACAAGCGATTACCATTCGTAATCCGAGCGGCATACGATTATGAGCCGCTTTGTGTCGAGACTTATAACGGTTATTTCGGAGAAGGACATGCTTTCGTCAAAGATCTTTCCACGGTTGATGTGAATTCTGTTCCGAAAGCGGAGGTACTTATTGGTGGTTTTCCTTGTCAGGAGTTTTCTTCTTGTGGCCCTTTGGGAGGTCTACAGTCTGAGCGAGGGAGACTGTATCAGACGCTTATTACATATATGAATAAGCATAAGCCCATGGTTGTTGTGGGTGAAAACGTCATTAACCTTGAGCGTATGGAAAATGGAGAGGTATTGAAGACCATTAAGACCGATCTCACTAACGCTGGGTATAAAGTCGAGGTTTGGAAGATGTTCGCTCCTGACTATGGAGTTCCACAGCGTAGGGCGAGATTATTCTTTATCTGTGTAAGGAATGACATTCACGAAGTAAATGGATTTCCTGAAATTCCAAAGCCTAGATTTGAAGGGAAGCACAGGAGCATTGAGTGGGCTATAGGTGATTTGGTCAACGTAACAGATGAAAGTGTACCAAACCAGAGCCAATATTTCGGTGCTTCCCGCGCGAAAAAGGGCAATGGGCAAGGCGACGAGAGCAACAAAAAAGATTTGCCTGCCTATACAATTCGGGCAAATCCAAAGTCGAGAGTTCAGTTCCACTACTCGTTGGACCGAAGGCTGACCGTTCGTGAGTGTGCGAGGATTCAAACGTTCCCCGATAATTTTAAGTTTATTCATGCCAAGACAACAAGCATCTCTCAAATAGGGAATGCGGTACCACCAATGCTTGCGTATATAGTGGCAAAGACCATAGTGAATTATCTGAAAACTGTGAAAGAAGAAGAAAGAAATGTGTAATATGAACACACTCGATATAACGCCGACTCCGAGAATCTTGCGGACATTGGGTGAAATACCGTTTCAGACGTGGCAATGTGTCGCTGAACTGATTGACAACTCTATCGATGCGTTCCTTTCTGATAAAACCGCAATACCGGAAGAAGACGAGAGGAAGATTGTCGTGACGTGGGCTTCCGACTCAGTCGCTACGGATGACCGCGCTATCGAGGTCACAGACAACGCTTGCGGTATGTCGATAGAACAGCTACAAAATGCTGTTCGCGCGGGATATTCAAGCAACGATCCCATTGGTAATTTGGGGCTTTTCGGTATGGGATTCAACATCTCGACCGCGCGCTTGGGTGAAGTCACAACCATTATGACTACAAGGAGAGGGGACTCCGATTGGGTCGGCATCAAGATTGACTTCCAAAAGTTAATCGATACCAGGCGTTTTGATGCTCCTATCATCCACATGGCGAAAAGTAACCCCGCTGAACATGGTACAAAGATAACCATCTCGCGACTTCGTCATGGCATACTTACTGAGTTGCCAAATAAAGAGAATGAAATTCGACAACGACTAGAGGCGATTTATGCGTCACTTCTAAATAATCAGGAAATCGCTATATACGTCAAAGGCAGACAGTTGCGCCCGCGAAACCATTGCGTTTGGTCTGAGTCTCGCTATGTGCGCTACAGCGACCAGAATGTATCAGCCCGCATGATGATAGATCGAAATCTTGGCGACGCTCTCTTCGACTTGAGCCGGAACTGCTATTTGACTGCCGATGAAGCGGAACAATACTATGTTGACCAGCAAGAGGGACGTGACTTACCGGCCCATATCATAGAGCGAGGTAAGAGGTTAACTGGCTGGCTTGGAATTCAACGGTACGCCGACCCAAACGATTTCGGCATCGATTTCATACGGAATGGGCGAAAAATTCTCATATCCGATAAGTCACTGTTCCAATACGAAAACCCCATCACCGGTCAAAAAGAACTTCAGTATCCCTTGGAATTGGGTACTTCGGTAGGTGGTCGTATTGTTGGCGAGTTGCACGTTGACTACCTGTTGCCGACATACCAAAAAAACGACTTTGACCGTTCTGATAACTCTTGGGCTCAGACAGTAGAGGCGATTTGTGGTGTGGGTCCTTTCTTACCTAAATCAAGAAAGGCTTTGGGATTTTCCGAACAGAATCCCTCTCCTCTCTGTGTTTTAGTCAACGCCTTCCGTAGGGTTGACAAAGGCACAAAGTGTCTCTTTGCTCCTAACGATGTGGCGAAAAGATATGCCGCCGAGTTTAGAAAAGGGATACGCGACTACCTAGACGACATTTTGTGGTGGAAAGCCGCTCAAGAGGAAGACCAAAAGCAGAGCACCGGGGGTGCGAGGGCGACTACCTCAGTCAATACGGGAGAAACTCCGTCTGACGATATTAGCGCATACATTAGTGGGACGGTAATATCGCCGCCACAGGTAATCGTTCGTGGTAACCCAACAGACGACTCGCAACCGAGCTCGCTGCCGGTGACTACTCCCCAACCCGTTCCCTCGCCGGAAACGTCTAAGTTGGATGAGTTAATTCAAAGGGCTATTTCCGTAAGCCAGTTGAGTGGGCGTAACTATAAGTTTGGTAACACCGGCTCGTTAAATGTGAGGGTGTATGAGTTAAGCCGTGGCTCAATATTTTATCGCGGTGAGAAAAAGCCATGCTTCTTTCAGTCTGACGGCATAGACTGTGACTTTGTCTATGACCCGTCGCATCCGTTGCTCGCTCAGTACCCAATAACCGCGAAGATGCTCCTATTGCAGTATCTGTCGGAGAAACTGAAAGCTCGTGATAGTCTGCCTGATTTGGTATCGGTATACGCCGAACTAGTGGAGACGACGATGCAAGAAGCCAAAATAGATCGTCAATCGCTTCAAGATAGAGCAAGTAGCGCGTTTGACCTTCTGAGAGAAAAGCTAGCGGTTGCTCTCAGAGACCGCGCTGCTGACGTGGTTAATTGTGTCCATGAATCGGCGGGAGAGGTCGAGGAAACTGTTACGAACCTAATTCAGTCAAACACTGCCTTGCTCACAGCTTTCCAGTCTGGAATAGAAGAAGGATATGATGCTATTGATTATGTACCGCCTAAGACGTTGTATAGACTGATTGAACGATTCCCAGAGGATGTGTTTGATGGAAAAGTGCTTCAAACTCCCTATATAACAATCAATTTGCAAGATGAAAAAGCGACCCTCCGTGCTCGAGATGAGTCCAAAGACCGTGCCCTATCATTTATCAAGGACGCTCTTAGGGTAATTTCCGGCTATAGCCAGCGTGTTCAAAAGAACGAACTTGCACGCGCGTCGTTGAGCGTGGACTTCTTGCTTAAGGAGCTGAACGCATGAATTTTTACACGGACGACATATCTAACGGGTATAACTGGAAAGGCCTTGAACGGGTAATTGCCCGATTAATGGAACATTTGGGTTGGAATGACACCACTGTTATCGGTGGAGCAGGCGACAAAGGGTGTGACATCCTCGCCACACGACCAGAAGGTCACCAGATTAGGTCTTGGGTTGTTCAGGCTAAGGCTGTTTCTGGCGACCGCTATATAGGACCTCAAGCTTTGAAAGAGGCTATTGACGCTTTGTCATTCTATGACGCTAACATTGCCGCTGTTGCCACTAACGGGGAGTTTACCAAAACCGCTCGTCAACGTCAGAAGCAGCTTGAGAAGAACGGATACACCCTAAAACTTTGGAATGGTGCGTTTATCCAAGCCCTTATAAACCAGATGCCCGTCGACCATGCTAGTCGGCGAGGATTGAGGCGGTACCAAGACAAGATTGTCCAAAAGGTACTTGCGGCATTTGAAAGAGGAGACAAGCGAGCGTTTTACATTGTCGCCACGGGACTTGGCAAAACGGTTATCGCCGCGACTATTGCCCGTGAACTTTGGGAAAAGGGATGTCGGCGCATTCTCGTACTGTGCCATGCCACTGACTTGGCTCTTCAGTTGGAACAGGGCTTTTGGTCACAAATAAAAAAGGAGGTGCCAACTTCGGTATTCTTCGATGGCTTGCCGCCACGCGACACGGAAGGTATCTCCTTTGGGCTTTATCAAAGCCTGTATGGTTATCTTCCGGGAATTGAGCCAGACCAGTTTGATGTCGTGATAGTTGACGAAGCGCATCACGCACTCGCGCACGGTTTCAGAACTTGCCTGGAACATCTAAAACCAAAGTTCTTGATCGGCATGACAGCTACTCCTTGGCGCGGTGACGGGCAAAGCCTTACAACTGTTTTCGGAGAGGCTTTGGAAAAGGTATCGCTTGTTGATGGTATGGCGATGGGTTATCTCTCCAAAGTGGATTACCGAATTTTGTGCGACAACGTAGACTGGGATAATATGGAGCGGATAAGTAAACAGAATCTCTCAATCCGCGACCTGAATAAACGTCTATTTCTGCCTCAACGTGACGAGGCCGTCATTTCGGAGATTAGGAAAGTTGTCAAGGATATTCCTAATCCAAAGATAGCTATATTCTCGCCTTCCATTGAACATAGTAATCGTTTCGCTGATATGCTTTCAGCGGCGGGAATTCCCTGTGCCGCTCTGTCGAGGATTGATAAAGCGGAACGGAGGCGGAGGCTTTTGGCGTTCGCAGCGGGAACTTATCAAGCGGTTAGCGCGGTAGATGTCATGAACGAGGGGATCGACATACCCGACGTCAATATCCTCTTATTCTTGCGGGCTACGCACTCACGTCGGATATTCGTTCAGCAGCTTGGGCGAGGGTTACGCTTGTCGGACGGCAAAGAGAAAGTCATCGTATTGGACTTTGTATCGGATATTCGCCGTATGGCCGATATCATTGAAATGAACAGAGAGGGAAAAGTCAAAGGAGCCGAAAATGAGGTCATTTACCTTCAGGAAGGATTTGTATCTTTCTCTGACGCGAGAATGGAGAGTTTCGTAAACATGTGGCTTGAAGATGTAGCGGATTTGGGTGGCTCTGACGACGAGACTAATCTGAAATTTCCAGAGGGATTTTGATATGACACAAAAACTGCCAAACAAGAAGAGAAACCAAATTGAGACACTCATATACGCTAAAGCCGATGAGATGAACTACAGGACTTTAAGCCGTCCTGAGAGTTCTCTATTTTTGGACTCTCTTGTTGAGGATTCCGCTGTTGGTGGTGTGTTGCGGGAATACTACCCAAAGGAAAAAGTTCGCACATACATCAAGGATGGAATTCTCAATGCCTACATGAAACGGTTTACGAAATGCGCTCTCGATGGGGTGTCTCCGACTGACACAATTCAGCGAATATACGGAGTCCCATCGTTTGTTATTCAACAATGCACAGGAAAAGACTCACGGGTATCGGTTTCTCGCTCTGATGACGGTCGTATTTTTGTCATCAGTGGTGGAACCGTTCTAAAATGGGAAACTGCGCTGAGGAAAGCTCTAGAACTAATAGCGAGAGAAGCGGGACTATCAGTAGATGGGAAAACGCCTGAAATATGCCTTCATCTTGTTGCCACGAATAACAGTCTCACTGTGGCAGATAAGAAACATATTAAAACCGCGCTCGGAGCCGTTGGAGTAGCGGCGGTATTCTGTAACGATTGACTTTGTGGCTTAGGAGATGCATATGTCTAGGACTTTAGAAATGACCCATAAGATTATGTCTGCGGTGAAGTCCAAAAATACGAGACCAGAACTCGCGCTTCGCCACGCTCTTTGGGCACGCGGTTTGCGTTATCGAGTAAACGTAAAATCTCTCAAAGGCAAACCGGATGTGGTTTTTACGAGGGCGAAAATTGTGGTTTTTTGTGACGGTGACTTCTGGCACGGACATAACTGGGCAATCCGAGGCTTATCGTCGTTAGAGGAAGAACTGGATAAATATACGCAGTTTTGGCGGGATAAAATTCTCTGTAATATCCAACGAGATAAGGAGCAGACCGTTCATTTGGAAAATGAGGGGTGGAACGTGATAAGAATTTGGGAGAGCGATATAAAAAAAGACGTCGCAAAGTGTGCGGATATTATTGAAGAGGCGTATCAAAAGGCCATATCAAAGTAAGAAATTCTCAATGAGAAAGAAACTGTTCCCAAGTACTGCCTCCATTCGAGAAGGCTAAAAAGAAGCCAACCCTCACGGCAGACTTCTGAATAGACCTTATTCCTTTACTGCTTGCACCACCCGAAGCATTCCTTCCTGTATTGGCACCAGGAGCATTGCATCCCGGGCTGGGGATAGAAACGCTCGGTGGTGATGCATTCGTAGGCGATCTTGTACAGGCCGGCAACTCGTTGCTTGCGCTGATCATCAGCTGGGGGAGTCTTGACGCGGATCACATGGGGAATCTTCGTCTTGACCAGGTAGATCAGATCCAGTGACGGAGGCGTGTCTCTCGTGGCTTCTTCGATCATCATCTGGTAGGTGACCAGCTGAAGTTCGTGATCAAAGGCTGCATGGCCGGCATCCGGCTTGGCAGCAGCGGATTTGTAATCAATTGCCGTCAGGTCGTGTTGGACGAGGTCGATGACACCTCGCACCGGAACCGGCAGGCCGGGGATGGTAGCCGACAGTCCTACTTCCACCCCCAAGGGCATCTGTGAAGCAACCTCGTCGGAGGCCATGTAGGCCTTGACGGTGTTCCAGGCGCAGGAACGGACTTTTTGTCTCGTTTCTTCGTCGGCGTAGTCCACCGGCCCTTCCGTCTTCTCCAGCTCCAGGAAGTGAGTGGAGAAGGCTTCTTCCATGGCCGTCTCACTGCTGTCTTCTCCCCGCCACCGGGCGAGGTTGAAGGATTGAAGTGTGGCATGGATGGTCTTGCCGACATGCAGGGCGACTGTCGTCGGCTTCCGTATCTGCGCTACCCTCTCGAAGAAGAAGCGCAGGGAACACGACAGGTACGATTTGACTGACGAGGGATATAGGTAGTCCGGACGTATGGCAGAGGGAGAAGAAGCCTCCGAAGGAAACTTCTTCACCAATGCCATAGCTGGGTTCAGGGAGTATGAACGTATTGGCCGGGTTGCAGGAGCGATCATGGTCAGTACGGGGTGGAGTTACCGGCATAGGCCGTAGCGGGACGGCGGGTGTAGTTGTTCCTGCCTGATGCCGAATGTTTGAATGACGAGCCGGAGCGGTTCATTAGTTCGTCGATCAGCCCGGAGGCCTCCATGCGGTTGAGCATGGCAACGACCTTGTTGAATCTCCGGGTAGCCAGTTCGTTCAGGGCAGTGTCATCCAGCCCGACCTTTCCGGCCAGTTCCAGGATGAGCGACTGTTGCTTTTCCGAGCACTTCCATGCGGGAACGGTTGCAACAGAGGTCTCGGGAGTACTTGCAGGCGGTGTTTGTTTCACGGATGATGTGGATATCATCTGTGAGCAGGAAGCCCCAAGGGCAGGCCTTTGCGTGACCTGTGAGCCGTAATGTTCGTCAGGAACAAATCCTACCTGTTGGATCTGGGCATCGACGGCGGCCTGAAGGGAACCATAGAGCCGTTCTGTCTCGAATGGCAACTCTGATGTGTTGCTGATTTCGGTTTCGATGGATACTTCGAACTGGTGGGAGGAATATCCCGGCAGCCCGAGTCGTTTGCTGTAGTTGGCGATGAGTTTGATAGCCATGGTGGTTGTTTCTTTCGTTGTTGATGAGTGGATACAGTAAAGCCGCCATGCCCGGTATGGGAGCATGGCGGCTTTGTGAAGGATGACAGACAGGTAATTACCTGTGTCTGATATATATGACGGGAGGGAAGGAGTTATTTCAGATGAGAATGACTCAAAATACTCACCAATAGCTATTTAGATGAAATGAAATCCTTCATCCAGACAGTTGACAATCTGTATACTTCCTCATACCCGGTTCCACCAAGAGGTCATTCTCCGGGAGTTCTGCAAACAACATTCCGGTTACATCTCCTCCGGTGTACATTCCGACAGGCAGGATAAACCTGATTGATTCACTCAAACAAATCCTGGATGGCAGGCAGTATTATGACAAGGTGGCTGTCCTGTAAGTAATACGGGGGGATGGTATAAGAGCTACGACAGCAGCCTGTTTCCCATAGGAAGAAACCGACTGTTCTTATTTTCCCCAGCGCTGTCTTCTTTCACCGCATTCTTCTGAGGGGATACGACCACCAGCCTCAAGAATAGCTTCTAGGGCATTCAATGCACGTTGTGGAATCAATAGCTTCCTCTCTACAATCATATCCAGAACCCATAAAATCCCTTTGACTTCGATCCCGGCTTCAGCAGATTTTGTCCGTAGCCTTTTATCACCGGAAAGCAAAATACCACCATGCCTTTTGGCCAGATGGGCTACCGATACATCCTGCAAGCTTACTTTCCACTCTTTCGCTTGCGCATTAAGAGCAGGAAGATCTGATTCATCAATGGATTCCAAAATCAATTTGTCAGCATCCACATAGGTTTGAAGCAAAGAAAACTGTTCCTCTTCCAGAATCTCCTGATAGACAAGGTGTGTCGTCCGGGTCTCAAACCCCAGCTGAAACCATAAATCAAGGAGATCGCCTTCTATCAAGTCTAGGAGCACGCAGGCGTCATGAATATAGATCCTATCCACGGATAACAGTTAGATAAGAGTTGCAACAAGTCTGCGCAGTTCGGAAAGAGAATGTCCCCATAAGCTCGCGCCCTTGGACATGCTGATTTCACCATCTATAACAGCAGTGGAAATTAATTGCTCAAAACGTCCGCTGCTTTCCGTTCCGCAATAATCTCCGGGTTCATCCTTCTTGTACCCCATTTTATTATAATAAATGAAAAAGCGCTGTTTGAGATTATTGCCTATCAAATGCAGGCGATGAGCCCTCATGACGATTGCCGGCAAAGAGACGCCAAAATACGATTTGATCGGGAACAGATTACGAATAAGGATCCTATCCCGTTTGCCGCCAAACATTTCAGAAAATGGTGCTTCAGGCATCAGAAACGCGCTCGCGAAGACATTAGCGCAATCTTCATGTTCCTTTTCCGACAGGTCTTCCGGAAGGTCTAAAACCAGATGGGCCAACTCGTGGGCAAGGGTCATTCTCATTCTGGGCAAATTACCTTCTAACCATGAAGCAATGACAACCATGGCAATCTTGGAGTAGACCGCAGAAAATCCGTCAAAAGCTTCATTGGCCGTATTGTAAATGAAGATTTTGATACCCTTGTTTTCCATAAGTTGGAGAAGGTTGACTACGGGATCTTCTCCCATGTTCCACATGTCGCGTAATTTGTATGCAGCCTGTTCCGCTTCATCGACCGTTGACGCCTGTATCCGGGTATCAAAGAAAATCGTATTGTTCGTAATGTCTTCAATCTCCATGAATCTGGCAAAATAGTCCTTTGCTCGTTCTTCAATCGCTTCACGAGCGGATTTGGACAACTTGGAGCGCTTGCGAAAATGAATACCGTCCAGAGACACGGAGGAGGCGCTGTAGAAAAAGTCAGGAGATACTTCCAATATATGAGCCAGACGAGCCAGCATTTCAGAATTGGGCGCTGCAATTCCTTTTTCATATCTCGCCAGAATGGTATGTGACGGAGTATTACCCAACTTTTCAGACAAGGCCCTCAATGAGAGCCCTGACATCTTACGTGCCTGGGTCAGGCGCTGGGGAATAAAGGGCATGGTCGCGGACATGTTTACAAAATAGTTCTTTACATTCCGGATGTAAACAGTAAAAGTCGTCTTAGCCAAAAAAAGGATGAGAGTCTGATTCACTCTCATCCTTTCAAACCCGGTCACACACCACAGGGGGAGACAATCAGGTCATTTGCATAGTTGCTAATGACCTTGTGAGGCAAGGGGCTTCTTTTGTCAAGGCGAAGTGGTGTCTATTCCAAATAGAATGAATAGAAAGAACATACATGTAGTGCCTTCTCCAAGTGGAGGATGGCAGGGCAAGAGAGAAGGAGCAACTCGTCCTTCTTTCACAACTTCGACGAAACAGGAAGCCATTGATAAAGGAAGAGGGTTATCCAAACGTGAAGGAGGAGAGCTCTTCAGTCACGGAAAAGATGGCAAAATCCAATGGAGAGACAGTCATGGAAACGATCCTTATCCACCCAGAGGTTAATTCGTGATTTCATCTCAATCCATCGCCCCTTTGCTTATTGGTGAAGGGGCGTTTTTTGTCGAGGATCAAGAGAGAAAACATGGGAAATCTGTTATTCCAAGTCACTCGCGTTTGCCACAGACCCGGCGAATTTTGGATCTTTCTCGACTTGAGGAATCTGCCCAATATAAGTTCCGCTCAGATTACTGGAAGCAGTGGATGCAAGCTTTCTGAAATAATTTATGTCCATATTTTATGAGTGATCATACGGACACTCAAGAGATAAAATAGAAGGCTACTCTCGGCCTCTGCGTGAGACCGGGAGTAGTGTTTATTTGCTGAGAAAACCGTAACGCCAGGGATTTGACGTTGCGGCTTTATACCTTTGCATGTGTGCCTCCAGCAAATCAGCTCCATTTTCCGTAAGAAGCCTCCCACGGTACACCATACTTCCATTGCGAGTTATGGCTATACGGTCCCCATTAGGCAACTTCCGAAACCTTACCGGTGATACTGTCATACGACACTCAGGTCCGTATACAAATATCTTCTTCTCAAGTTCAGGACGCATGCGAGTCATGAACGCTTCTAGGAATACGGACTCAAGCTGCCATTCCAAGGTTAAGGTATGTGTTTTCACAGGAATGTCCTCCTCTTTTGGCAGTTCTTCTATCGGCAAGTATTTTACCGAATCACACTTGTCAGACCACTTCTGATATGGCCCATACCATTGCGAAATAGTAATGATATTAACAATAGCAGAAGCGGCGATAATGATACCTAACACCCACACAGTGATCTTCGCACTCCGGGGCCACGGTTGTTTAGCTTCTTTCATGATAATAGAGTAGAAATTATTCCAACGCTACTCTTTGGCCCCGGCTTCCCGTAGCAATTTCTCGCATTTCGTACAGTTATGTCTGGTAGCCAGCATGAGAGCCGTGTTCCCTTCCTTATCTTTCATATTCACATTTACCCCAGCCGCTAACAACTCTTTCATGCATTCTCCACGGTCATGGACAGAATAAGGACCAATCGCATACATGAGAGCCGTACGCCCGTCATTATCCTTAACATTCACGTTTGCTCCCGCTCCCAGCAATGCTTTCACACTGTCTGTAAGCTCATTATAAGTAGACCTCATTAAAGCCGTTTTTCCATCTTTATCCTTCACGTTTACGTCTGCACCAGCTTCCAGTAATGTTTTCACACAGTCCGGATACTTATCCTCAGTAGCCCACATGAGAGCTGTTCTTCCATCCTTATCCTGGGCATTCACGTTTGCTCCTGCTTCCAGCAATGCTTTCACACTGTCTGTACGTCCATTATAGGCAGCTTCCGTGAGAGGCATTTCTCCTTTTTTATTCTTTCCGTTTACATCTGCCCCGGCTTTCAGCAATACTTTTACACAATCTGTATATCCTCTATTAGCAGCCAATATGAGAGCCGTATCCCCATTCTTAGCTTCCATGTTGAGGTCTGCCCCGGCGTCTATCAATGCTTTCACGCATTCCGTATGCCTGCTATCAACAGCCCATATTAGAGCCGTCTTCCCATCTTCTCCCTTCGCATCTACACGCGCTCCGTCCTTGATCAATTTCGTCACCCAATCGATGTTCCCCTCTTTGACTGCCTTCATGAGAACCGTATTTCCTTTCGAATCTCTTTTATTGGCTTCGGGATTATCGGTTTTCCCACATGAGAGAAAAAGTAAGGTGGGAATCAACGCAAGAACGGCAATGCGATCGATTCGATATATCTTAGAATTCATATTTATGTATTAATTCGTATTATCAAATACATATCTACTACTTCATCGGAGCAGGCGGTGTCTCATTGTACTTTAGATTGTATTTCTGTACGTTTGTTAAGTACATGATTCCTTCGATGATAGAAGATATGACAATTATCCAGTGTAATAATACAAAAGGAAGAGCGATGAGTCCTAGTGGAGCAAAATCGCTATTCGAACTAATTAAGACATTGCCGACGAATGAGACAATTAGAAATATAATACACAATGCCAAATAAATAATGCCTAGCCCCCAGCTTCCATTGTAAAATTTATGAACACCTAGCGGTCCTAATACTATTGCGAACACACCTGCTGTCACATTGCTTCTTTTATTGGTAGGATTTGGAACGGGAGGAATAGCGGCAGGAAGAGGAGGTGTATTCGGTTTGCAATCGGTAATTCTCCTCTCATCATTTGTTATTCTCTCTACGTTCTGCATCATTGTTTCAATGAGTATCCAGCTATCCATTCCCTCATGCCATACAAGCGTGCCTTTTGGGTATTTACCCGCTTGATACCGGGTAATGAGATCTTTTTCATCATATGGCCCTTTCTGTGTTTGATCCGGGAGGGTGATATAATATTGTTTACTATCCATATATTTCGATGATTGTTATGCGATTAGTATGTAAAAAGAGGATGCGAAAGGTATCATTTGGAGTTAGAAGCAATACCTTTCTCACTAATGCCTCTTAAAGAGGCATACCGTTCGACTTGAGAATGCCACGGCCCTTACAGCGCTGGCATTTCTGCCCTCCGATATTACCCTTGCCCTGGCACCCCGGACAAACGATCACTCCCTGATTCTGCTGATGGCAAATGGCGTCCCCCACAGATTGCTGATGGGAGGAGGTCTGTGACTGACCAGTCATCATGCAAATAGCCGTCAACGTAATAAGTGCAGCAATGCCGCCTGTAATGTATTTCTTCATGTTGTTTCCTTTCGTTTATGTAGCTGTTGAACCGGAGCCACAAAATCCGGCTTACTCCAGAATGGACGAAGATGGTTGCAGAACATACTTTTTGACCCGCTTCCAGTTGCGGCAGGCCAATGTTCGAATACCGGAGTCCGACTGACTGATCAGGATGCCATGGGTGGCCCGTTCTCGTTCCAGTACAAATCGGCGCTCCTTCTCGCTGAGAGATCCGGGATGAGAGACCTCGACGATCACCGGGATCATCTTCCCGTCGGGGAAACAAACCATGCACCGGTGCTCTACCGTCTCCATCCCGCCCGGCCAGACAATGGCCCCGGCGCTTTGCACCTCTTCCAGAGAATACCATTGAAACCCTTCCGATGAATCATGATTATGGCAATCCGGGTGTCGACAGTCCGCACAGCGATACCCCAGCGGCTCCCCGCACAAATCGTCCACCAGAACCTTGTGCCCGACAACCAGTCCTCCCTGCCTGTCAGCCTCCAGACTCTGGACGACATAACGATGCATGGCCCGTTCGACGAGCATCAGTTGGTGACCTCCGCATTGAGGGCAGGTGAACTGGATGATACTTTTCATTGCTGGCATCTCGTTTACATTGCCTGTATATCTCCTTTTTACGATTTTAGTCAACGTAAAAATCTCACTTTAATCTCAAAAAGAGGAATGTTGTATAACCATATTGCCATTACTGAGCGATAGTGATACATTCCGAAGCATGGCAGGGGTGAATCAGGATGAGCTGAAAATGAACGTCAAGCTGTGGCTCAAGGCCAACAACTTCGACTACGCATGGCTCGCCGAACGATGTTTCGTGACGGAAGCGACCGTCCGTAACTGGATGGCTCAGAAACCCATTCCCGCCGCCAAGGAACACATCATCCGGGAATTGATCAAACAGCTCCCGCTGACTCTCCCAAGCCGGGTGCAGGTGGAAGAGGAAACGTTGATTACCCTGAAGCTTGATCCGGATACCCGCAAGGTTCTTGAGAAGAAGGCTTTCTCCCAGGGCAAGACCTTGAAGGAATTTCTGGCCGACGAAGTGCCGAGGCTCGGCAATCCCCCGCTTGCCTGAGCTTATGGAAGCTCCCGACTTTGCTCTCCCTCCGGGAACCTTGCTCGGTAATTACAAACTTCTCAAGGTACTGGGCCGGGGAGGTTTCGGCATCACCTACATTGCCTGGGACAATCAGCTCAGACGCAATATCGTTCTCAAGGAATGCTTCCCTCTGGGGCTGTGCAGCCGGGATTCGAATACGGGAGAGATTATCCCGTTACCGCACGCACCCCGGCACACCTACCGGGCAGCCATGGATTCCCTCCGCAAGGAAGCACAGACCCTGGCTTCCCTGAACCACGAACGAATCGTCCGGGTCTACGATGTCTTCGAATCCCATGGCAGTATCTTCTATGTGATGCCGTGGCTGGAAGGAGGTTCCCTGCGGGAGCGTATGGACGAAGCCGCCACAGGAGGAAAAACCATTTCTGCGGATCAAGCCCGGGAGTGGCTACTTATGGTGCTGGATGGCCTGGATTATCTGCATGGCAGGGGGATCTACCACCGCGATATCAAGCCCGGCAACATCCTCTTTGACGAACGGGAGCTGCCTGTGTTGATCGACTTTGGTGCGGCGCTCAACAAGCCGGAAGTGACCTGCACAGTTACACAGGGAGAGTTCTCGTACGCCTACGCCTCCCCGGAACAAATCACGGGAAAGGGAGAGATTGGCCCATGGACGGATCTCTACGCCCTGGCCGCTACCTGGTATGGACTGATCTCCAGCATCCCGGTAGAGCCAGCTGATCGGCGACTGATGCAGGATGATGTCGTCCCCTTTCCAGGCATGACGCTTCCCCTGCCATGTCCTCGGGAACTACTGACATCCATCGACCGGAATCTGCGGCTCAAGCCTCAAGAACGTTGCCAGGCCGCCGGGGAGTGGAAAGAATGGCTGCAACAGGGGAAGCCGCTCAGAACATCACCCAGATTGGTTCTTCTCACACGCTTGCTAATCGCAGCTGTCGTTGTCTTACTGGTTGGCGTTGCCGCCTGGGGAATATGGGGGACCATACAATCCTCCCAGCCAATAAACGCCTTGCCGAAGACGCACGAAGCAGCCATGGGAAAAACAGATCCAGCCTCAAAGTCGCCAAAGGAACTCAAGGATGCACTTTACTAAAAAGTACGTGCCCATTATAAGCTGGATGATTATCTCTCCCGGTTCCCTGAATTTACACAAAAGGCTCATACTATTCAATCCGAGTGCTTTAAGGAATTAGATGAGTTAAAACAAGAGTTGGAAAAGAAAATTCCAACTATTGCCACACATCATGAGGCCTCTTCCTATTCAGTCGCCATCAGCAAACGATATGAGGCTTTGTGTAATAAATGGGCCACAGCACACCAGACACTATCCACCAAATTCCTCAATGAGCTCATCCTCCCTCTGGCTCAAATAACCGGTCACGTCATCGAAACCTATCCTGCCGCCAACATGGAAGAAGAAGCCCTCCTTCCCGCCATGGAAGACCGAATTTACAAAGAATGTAATGATCCTCTCGTGGAAATGAATATTCTTTTGGACGGCTTGAACGAAAAGATCCATGACAAACGCACCGAACAGGAGCTTTCCCTGTTGGATCAAGTGCAAAAGCGATCCAATGAGTTACTCCAAAAGGAGGAAGAAAAAGCGTCTGTAGCTAGCCCTCCCTCGATTGAAAAGGAAATCCATCCTTCCTTCTCCGATAATGGTTTTGCTTCATATTCCACTAAAAGCCTCAAGCCTGGCGCCATCCTTCAATTCGATGGGTTAAAAGTCATCTACACAGTCAATATCGGTCACAACATGACGATAGATGACAAAGAGGTCAACGATTGGCTAACTGCGCGAGCCCATCTTTTACCTATTTCACAATGGAAATATCCTAAAAAAATAACCAATGAGACGAACCTGTCGTTTCTCTGGCTGAGTCAGGACGAAAACTATTTCACCCCATCAAAAGGAAGCAATTACCAGTACGATGGACAATCCATGTTGAAACAGTATTATCAACATGTTTCTGCCTATACTTACCATGATAAGAAAGCTACGAGATTCCTCATGTTACTGGGTATGCTCAAAGGATTCTACGTCGATCAAAACAGCCAACAGGCCTTCCCTGGATTTTGGTTGCCGTTAAGCCAGGGGATTTATTCCAAATGGACAACACTACCCAACGGTCTCCCCTGTAACTTTCTTAATGACTTCCCCATAGCTCTGTTGGAATACCTATGGGAACCTACCCATCGGATCAACTATTGCAAGGGATTCCCCAAAGGGGCCTTTAGCAAAGAGGATATGAACCTCAACTACGAATTTGACATCAAGTGGCAAGATGATTTCCCTACAAAGGTAACTATCACACTGGATCTCACTCCTCTCGAAAAAAAGTTGTATCCGGTGACTCAAAAAAAAGAAACAATTGAGCTATAAAGCCATCGAGTTGTAGGGTTTTCCATAAGATAATCACGGCAAAAAGAAAGCCCTCCAAGGAACGGGTAAACGAGAAACTGTTTTGTCCAGGAGCGTTTCTTCTCTATTGGCGGGAGGCCTGGAGGGGAGTCAAATGGAGAGAACGACATGCAGTCAATACCCTGGAGAAAAAACTAGAGCATATCCAAAAACTTTTAACGACCTGGATTTGAAGATGGCTTGTGTCCCTTCTTGTTCTCCAGCTTTTTGATATCTCGCTCCAGTTCTTTCACATAGTCCTGTTCCGCCTGACGTTCCGTTTTCAGCCTGCGGCGTTCCTCATAAAGTCGGTATTGTCCCCGGACATGCTCTTGAGCCTGCTTCTTTGACCGTTGCCCCTTGCCTTCCAGTACACGCCTTCCCATGAGACGAAGCAGTTCGTTAAGCTTGTCTTCCCACTCATGCAGGAATATCTCACGGCGGTTCTTTGCCTGATCCTCGACAAAGTCCAGGCACAGGGAGGTCAAACGATTGAAATCGCTGATTTCTTCCTCATTAAGGTAGTTCTTTGCGACCGTAACGTCGCTGATATGGATTCGGTCGCCAGCCCAGTTGGTCAACCCCATGTTGGGCGCTGATGCGTTAGCCCGCATCATCATCAATTCTGCGGCACTATGACCGGTAATGGCATAGTGCAGTTTGTTCTGAATCGAGCTGAAAAACTCCGTCGTTTCCTTTCCGGACGGTATATAGTCAGCCGCCATGGCAAAAACATCCTTGATGCGCAGGTACATGCGCCGTTCGCTGGCACGAATGTCCCGAATACGCTCGAGCAATTCATCAAAGTAGTCCGGCAACGGTGTTGTTCCAGGAATCGACGGATTCTTCAAGCGTTCGTCATCAATGGCAAACCCCTTGATCATGTATTCCTTCAGACGCTGGGTCGCCCATATGCGAAATTGAGTGCCCCGTATGCTATTTACCCGGTAACCGACGGAAATGATCATGTCGAGGTTGTAGAAGATGACAGAACGTTTCACCTGTCGTTCCCCCTCCAATCGAACTGTAAAGAATTTCTTTACAGTTCCATCCTCTTGAAGCTCACCTTCTTGCAGGATATTCGCAATATGTTGTCCGATGTTCTGTTTACTTGTCTGAAACAGCTCGGCCATCATCTGCTGGGTCATCCACAACGTCTCATCATGGATGCGAAGATCCAGACGGATGTTGCCATCCGGAGAAGTATACAATAACAGCTCTCCGGGAACCGGGGTTTCATCTTCTGTCGGCAGATGGGTCATACCTTGTCTTCTTTTCGATCAATCCATATTGCAACCCGAATAACAGCAGTCATTCTGGAACAACAAGCCCAATGGAGCATAGCAAAACCGGCATGCATGCAAAGCTCAAAGCTCACATCGTCCGACGACTTTCATCAAGAGGCATCATTCCGATGAGAAGATTTCTTGAAATAACTACAGCCGCTATTTTATGAAAACGCATAAACTTGAAATAGACAAGCAGGTTATTTTAGGTTAATCATAGCCATATGAAAAGGGAGCATACGGGAGACTACGAGATTACGGCGGTAGCGGGAGAACAGGTGAAGGCGTTTATTCCTTCGCCGTTGCCGCCCGTCCCGGGAATAGATATCAGTCCCGAATTGCAGCAATCGCATGACCAGGCTCTGATTGCGGTCGGTGAACTCAATTCCCTGACCTCTCTTTTGCCGGACTATTCACTTCTGTTGTATTCCTACGTCCGCAAGGAAGCCGTCTTGTCGTCAAGAATTGAAGGCACCCAGTCTTCACTGTCGGACTTGTTGGTGTCGGAAATGGATGGGATTCCCGGAGTTCCCCTGGAAGATGTCACGGAAGTCAGCAATTACGTTGCCGCCATGCAGTACGGCCTGGACAAGATCCGGGAAGGCCTGCCCCTGTCGTTGCGGTTGATCAGGGAGATGCACGAAGTCTTGCTAAGAAAGGGCCGGGGAGAAGGCAAGAATCCGGGAGAGTTTCGTACAAGCCAGAACTGGATCGGCGGAACAAGGCCGGGCAATGCCGTTTTTGTGCCGCCTCCTCCTCACCGGGTTATGGAATGCATGGGTAAGCTGGAACTGTTTATTCATGATCCCGCGCACCCATTGCCCGTTCTCATCAAGGCGGCGTTGGTGCATGTGCAGTTCGAGACCATTCACCCATTCCTTGACGGAAATGGTCGCTTGGGACGTTTGCTGATCACCCTGATGCTTTGTGATTCCGGCATCCTGAAAGCCCCAATTCTATACCTCAGCCTGTTCTTCAAAGTCCACCGCCAGGAATACTACCGTCTTCTCAGCGACGTAAGATCAACAGGGGACTGGGAAGCGTGGCTCTCCTATTTCCTCGAAGCCGTAACACTGACATCCCGGCAGGCCGTGACGACCGCCAGACAGATTGCCCGGCAAATATCCGATGACCGGAAGATCATCGAACAAACAGGCCGTTCCTCGGCAACGACATTGCTTATTTTCGAATGTTTTACACGAAAGCTGATTGCCGACAGCAAATACATTGTTGCGGAAACCGGCCTGAGCCCCGCCACCGTTAACAGCGGTTTGGCTCGTCTTCAGGAGCTGTACATCGTTTCGGAAATAACAGGAAAGAAGCGGGACAAGATTTACAGCTATGCCCGATGCATGGAGGTGTTGAACCAGGAACTTGATTACGATACGGAATAGTAATATTCATTTTCCGGCAAACGTTACGGAAAATGTAGTTACCTCATATGCGAGAAAGGAGAATTGTTACTCGCTATGATCAAAGATAGTATCGAAAAGAATACAAGACACTAGAACAAAAAATTTATTTATGAATATTAAAGATATAATATATTATGAGTTAGATTGAATTATTTTTTAAAAAATGAAAAACACTTACAAATCAATTAAAGAATCAAAAGAAATACTTAGTGCTTTATTGAAAAATAATACAACATTAGCTATTCATTATGCGTGCTTAAGTTTTACTAGCGAAAATAGTACGAAGACTCCAAATGTTATTGCTATTTCAATAAGAAATGTAAAAACAGGAAGTAATCGAATATTTTCCTTATTGCATTCCGCAGAAAAACTTCATCGAGATCCAACATTGGATTTAAATTGTATTGAAGAATTTGAAAAACATATGCTTCGTTCATTTTTTAGATATATAAAAAAATTCCCAGAACATGATTGGCTTCATTGGAATATGAATAGCGATACATATGGATTTTATGCCTTAGAGCACCGAGCGCAAACTCTTAATATTACGCCGACAGTAATAAAAGATAACCATAAATATAATCTTGTTGGTATTCTTTGTGGCATATATGGAGACAAATTTTCTCCACATAAATTACATACAGAAAATGATATTATAATTTACGGACAGTTATCAACCCTTCTACTTTTGAATAAAGATATAAGTACAAAAGATCTGATTCCGGGAGCATTGGAACCGCAGAAATTTCAAAACCTACAGTGGAAAGAAATAAATCTTTCTGTACAAAGAAAAACTGCATGTATCGGTGCTATCGCGAAGCAGGCAGAATTAGATAAACTACATACACAAGCTTCTTACTGGCGTAAACATGGAGGTTTCTTTTATGGCATCAGAAATTTATTATCTAATTTTTGGTTTAGGCTTATAGGTTTGATCATAGGGATAATTTCGGGAATATTAACTATATATCAGTATCTCAACTAAAAGAAAGCCCCTCATGGGAGAGACTTCCTGATGTTGCCAGTCCTACACCTGCCACATGTCATCCGGGAGAGGAGTCAACGATACCCCGTCTCCCGGCATGGACATACTGGCCATGCGGACGCTCCGGCTCAGCCATGCGAACAGTTCCGGGAACTTCTGATCATTGACCCGCATGGGAGGACGCCCCGGGCTGATGCTGCAAAGCTCCGACAGATCGGCACGGCCGATACCGAAGACGAACACACTGAGCTTGCGGGCAGCCATCAGTTCCTTCAATCGTCCCTCCAGCTCCCGGTGCCGGGCGCTGGTCGGAACCCCGTCCGTCATCACGACGAGCCAGGGTTGGTAGTATTCCACCCCGTGTGCCCGATAGGTACGTTTACGACTGTCAAGTTCAGACAAAGCCAGTTCGACGGCTTCGCCAAGGAACGTTTCATTCTCCTGTGACGTGGAGATCTTCAGGCCTGTGTCAGATTCCCGGATCGGACCGAACTCCTTCACCGTCGCCACCGTCCGGGCGAATGTGATCACCGCTACGTCGGCGGCCAGCTTGGCCAGAGGATCGGCAAGAATGTCGCTGACGAACCGCTGAAGACCAGTATTGAGCTCATCCATCCGGGTGACCATGTTATCTCCCGTGACGATATTCCAGTTGATCCCGTCAGCGTATTCCTGACGGACGATGTGTTGGTTGTCGCCCCGGATAATACCGTTCATACTGCTGCTGGTATCCAGCAGGAAGAGAACGGGAAGCCGGGCGTTGGTGTTGTTGCTGAACTCGCGCATGGCGGCGAGTTGTTCCTGTCTGGTTGGGTGTGTTGATGATGTAGACATTATGGTTTTTGTTAATGGTTGATGGTAGGATTCCGGGATGACTGATTCAATGCGCTACGACGCCTGATGCAGAGCCTGCACAGGGGACGGGCATGAGATTGCCGTAAACGCCGTGCGACATCGTCAGGAGCCTCCCGGAAGCGAATACCGCAGTCTGAGCAGATGTTGGGTGTCATCTTCTCCAGCAAACTGGGGGGTGGGCAGGAACTGTCGTGCAGAAGATCCCGATACATGGGATGATTCCTCCTACCACCCGGTTCCATATCCCTGAGGTATTGCTGCAAACAACGCGCCAGATACCCCGGCATGACGCGTGGACGCAAATCGCGACGCTGGACACAGGTAAGATTGTGACCGAGATCATCGCGGAGCTTGCGTGGGAGATACGACCAGACATAGCGTCCGGGGGTATCGGGCGGGTAGATTCCCGCAGGTGGCTTGTACGAAGCAAACGCATACGGCGGTTCTCCCTTTCTGGCGGATTCCCGCATGTCTCCTTCTTCCCCTTGTCGGGAGAACGGAGACAGACCGAGCGTCAGCGTCATGAAGAGCAGGACGGACAGGGCGTAGGCATCGTGACTGCAGGTGCGGAGGAAACCTCCGTAATTGCCGTGGAGCTCCGGAGCCCGGAACCGTTCCGTGCCGACAGTACAGGGATAGTCTTCGATCTGCATACTGTCGACATCTACCCAGCAGACGGAGTCATTGTCTGACACTATCACATTGCCTGGATGTAGATCACCCAGGATAACGCCATGACGGTGCAGCGTGTGGACTGATTCAGCCAAATGCAGGCACAGTTTGATGAGGTCGTATCGAGTCCATAATGGAAACTGTTTCTTCAGCAGTTCCGCATGAGAAGTAAATGCCCCGAGAGGAACACCGTCCACCCGGGGAATCAGTACGCCGACAAAGCGTCGTAGTTCGTCGTACAGCATAGCACGAGGCCACGCCACGCACGGAGAACGAATAGGCCGGGAACATATCAACCGAAGCTTCTGCTCTCGCCAACGCATCCGTTGCGCTGGATGATAGAGCTTGGCAACGAGAGTTGTTTCTGATGGCAGATGAACGGTAAAGACCGATCCTTCGCCGCCTTCCGCAATAGGGGTATGCAGAACGATTCGTTTCCCCTGGCCTGAGAATAAAACATCTCCAGTCGAATACTTCCCGCCATTGCCGCAGAACGTTTTATCCAGTTGCCTCACCTGACGGTGGAGTGTATAGATAGACATAAATTAACGCAATATATTGGCATTGCATCGATTATATATAACTCACAAGATTTCCGTTTTACAAAGCGGCCAAATGTGCCGTTCATTGTGTGAATCGTATGACAGAAATAGCTTATGAAATAAGGCTATAAACAGCCTGAAAGTGTACACACTTTGTACACAGATTGGGGGCGTTTTATGAAATTTGCATCTATTGCAACACTCAAAAGAAACCCTCTTCAAACTATTCGTTTAAAGAGGATTATGAAATGGTGCGCCTGGCAGGACTCGAACCTGTACGCCTTTCGGCACCAGATCCTAAGTCTGGCGCGTCTACCAATTTCGCCACAGGCGCAACGAATGGGCGGACGCACTCTGCCATACCAGGCTCTGGCGTTCAAGATTAAACAGGAGTTTTTACCTTTGACGCGCTTATGGGAAGCACCTGTGGTGAGAACCCATAGGAAAGTTAGCTGTCCTGTTGGGTGTCTGCTTTCTGGCGGCATTTTCCATTCATGGGCGGATGTCTGGTTCCCCAAAGGCACATTTACTCCGGATTAGAAGGGGGGCATTGAATACGTCTTGGTTTGTCTGCCGGTAAAGAATGGAATATCCCAGATATTTTCCCGGGCAGGCTTATCCCATGATTTGTGCCGGAAAAGGAAATAGTTTCACGAACAGAAAGTCCAGCATCCCCAGGCACAGGGCGATGCAGACGGCTTTTTTAGGGGACAGGAGAGGCGTTGTTTTCAGCCAGGCGACGATGCCGGCATGAACCGCCAGAGAGATGCCCACAGACCACCAGAAGAACGGAATGCCCGTCATGGCGAAGAGGGCCGCCAGCGGGTAGGTAAATGCCAGAAAGAGTTTCATGACAGCTTCCCATTCATGCCCGCGTACCATCATCAGCTGCTTGGACAAAAGAGAGACATACAGGCAGGAAGGGACTACAACGCACAGGATGAGGGAAACAACCCCTTTTTTTGCATACCGTTCTTCCTGTGTGGGAATGTACATGCCGCATATACTGGGTCAGGAGGGGAAAATTGTCAAACATTGTCCTAGCCCGGCGGGGCGGGAGCAATATACTGACGGCATTGCGTATGTCGTCTTTTGAGTTGAATTCCTCCTTCAAGCCTTCCGGAGACCAGGAGCAGGCCATCGGCAAGCTGCTCAAGTCTCTGGAGGCGGGTAACAAGCACCAGGGGCTCCTGGGAGTGACCGGGAGCGGCAAGACATTCACCATGGCGAATTTGATTGCCCGGATGAACAGGCCCACGCTGGTGATTTCCCACAACAAGACGCTTGCCGCACAGCTTCATTCGGAGCTGAAGAGTTTTTTCCCGAATAACGCGGTGGATTACTACGTTTCCTATTTCGATTATTACCAACCGGAGGCGTATATCGCCAGTTCCGACACCTACATTGAAAAGGATTCCGCCATTAATGACGAGTTGGACCGCCTGAGCCTGAATGCCATGAATTCCCTGATGACACGGAGGGATGTGATTGTGGTGGCATCCGTTTCCTGCATTTACGGCCTGTCCACTCCGGAGGATTACAGGAACCTGACGCTGCGCATGCGCGAGGGGGATGTCATGGACCGGGACGTGTTTTTGAAGCAACTGGTGGAACGCCTGTTCGAGCGGCAGGATTTTGATTTTACCCGCGGCACGTTCCGCGTGCGCGGTGAGGTGGTGGAGGTGTTTCCCGCTTATTCGGAAGGTGAAGCAATCCGCGTAGAGTTTTTCGGCGACGAGGTGGAACGGGTTTCTTTGATTGACTCCGCCACCGGGCGTGTGAGGGAACGGCTTGGGAGCTACACTTTTTTCCCGGCCAAGCAGTATGTGGCCGCTCCGGAGAAAAGGGCGGCGGCGTTAAAGGCTATCCGGGAAGAGCTGGAGGACCGCGTAGGCTGGTTTGAGAAGCATGGGCGCCTGCTGGAAGCGCAGCGGCTTAAATTGCGCACGGATTATGATTTGGAACTGATTGAAGAGCTGGGTTTCTGCAAGGGGATTGAAAATTATTCCCGCCATTTGTCCGGCCGCCTGCCCGGAAGCGCCCCATCCACCCTGCTGGATTTCTTTCCCAAGGATTCATTGACCCTGATTGATGAAAGTCATGTGGCGGTGCCGCAGCTGGGAGGCATGTACGAGGGGGACCGAAGCCGCAAAAATATTCTGGTGGAGCATGGGTTCCGCCTGCCCAGCGCTCTGGATAACAGGCCTTTGAAATTCCATGAGTTTATGGAAAGGCAGAACCAGATTGTGTATGCTTCCGCTACTCCGGGGCCATTTGAACTGGTAAATTGCCGTGCGGATAATAAGACGTATATTCCCGTGCGCCGTGCCGCCAGATCCGGAGAAAAGGCTCCGGAAGGGTTCAAAGGAATTTTGTTTACCTCTCCCAAGGACATTCGCGTTGCTCCCAGCCCATCCACGGAACCGGTAGAAAAATTTGACCCAACCAGGCGTTCTACACCCCTGATTGTAGAGCAGATTATCCGGCCTACCGGGCTGCTGGAGCCGAAGATTACCATCCGTCCATTGAAAGGGCAGATTGACGAGACGATCGCCATGTGCAATGAACGCGTTGCCAAAAATGAACGCGTGCTGGTCACGACGCTGACCAAGAAGACGGCGGAAGATTTGACGGAGTACCTGAAAGGGGTAGGATTGAAGGTGTCCTATATTCACGCGGATGTGGATGCGATTGAGCGTGTGGAGATTTTACGTGCTTTGAGAGCCAGGAAGATAGACGTTCTGGTAGGCATTAACCTGCTTAGGGAAGGTTTGGATTTGCCGGAGGTTTCCCTGGTGTGCATTCTGGATGCGGACAAGGAGGGGTTTTTGCGCAATGAGACATCCCTGGTGCAGACGGCGGGCCGCGCCGCGCGGCATTTGAATGGAGAGTGCGTCTTGTTTGCGGATGTGATGACGGATTCCATCAAACGGCTGGTTGAGCTGACGGATTACCGCCGGGGTATTCAGGAAAAATACAACAGGGAACACGGTATTGTCCCCCAGACGGTGAGCCGTTCCGAACAGGGGCAGTTGAAGTTGTACGCAGAGGATGATGAAGAGTCCTTCCGCGTAGCGGAGGATGAAGCCGGGTATGGTTTGGAAGAGCGCATTGCCAGGCTGGAGGCGGAAATGAAGGAGGCTGCTTCCCATTTGGAATTTGAACGCGCCGCCTTGATTCGGGATGAAATCAGGCAGATGCGTGGAGAATATGGAAAAGGCAGGGGATAATATCCGGCGTGATGAATTGGGGATGAGCTTTCTGGTAGGATGGCATGCTGTTTTTTCGTGATATTTGTCCATCTTATTCTTGGCCGTCATTTGACGGTGATTTGGATATTGGGTTTAACAGTTAATTGCTTAAAGAATTCTGCTGATGTGACGTCAGTGTTCCGGACCGGAGTCCGCTGTCAACGTGAAATATTCTAAGAAGGCCTTACACCGATGGGGAAGTATATGAAGGGCTCTTTGTTCCAGTCTTTTCTTATATATAAGAATTTCTCATGATAAGCACTTGCCGAAGTGGCAAAGGGTATGGCGGATGACAGAGGATTCCCAGGCTGGCAGCAGTAGCTGTCTGATTATCCTTTGCCGGTTATGTTCCCCATTTTATTTCTTGATGCAGCCGGCTGCGTCAAAGGCGCCGGGCAATGTATGGTCAGGAAGGGCCCATTTGCCATCGTCTGAAGAAAAGATTTGCATAAAAAATACTTGCGTATTTGGAAAAAGCCTGTAATCTCCTTCCACCATGACCCGCAAAGGTGGTATCAATAAAACCCGCAAGGCAGTCGCCAAGCGTTTCAAGGTAACCGGCACGGGCAAGGTACTGCGCCGTAAACAGGGCAAGCGCCACATCCTCCAGAAGAAGTCCAGCAAGCGCAAGCGCCAGCTTGGCAAGGTGGCTCTGGTGGACGAGACGCAAGTCTGGGCAGTCAAGCAGAACCTGCCTTTCGCCTAAACCGCGGAAACGCTCGACTAATGCCGAGCTTTCCCCCCGCTGAACGGGGGGCCTTCATGCAGCCTTCTTCCGATGAGAAGATAAGAACAGGCGAGACTGCAGGGAGGTGAGGAAGAACAGTCTGTTCAAGATAGAAATAGAAATAAGCTATGCCACGTGCCACTAATGGACCGGCCTCTCGCAAGCGTCGTAAGCGCATTCTCTTGCGTGCCAAGGGTTTCCGCGGTTTCCGCAGCAAACTCTTCCGCTACGCCAAGGATGCTGTTTACAAGGCTTGGCAGTATGAATACCGCGACCGCAAGCGTCGGAAGGGACAATTCCGCCGTCTTTGGATCGCCCGTATTTCCGCTGCCGTCCGCGACCGCGGTCTGACCTATTCCCGCTTTATGGAAGGCTTGAAAGCCGCCAATATCGATTTGGACCGCAAGGTTCTTGCCGATTTGGCCGTCTCTGACGAAAAGGCTTTTGACGCTATCTTCGCTCAAGCGAAGAAGGCCATTGAAGCCAAGGATGGCGCCGCTCTCCGCGCCTGAATGTGCGGGAGTTTCCATCTGTTCAGTAAACGTTAACCGACAGCCTCCGGAAATAATTTTCCGGAGGCTGTTTTCATGTCCGGATATGACAGTTCCGGCCGTTGGCATTTTCCTGTAAATGCCTTATGGAGCAGGTGTTCGCACGTTCATCATTTAGTGCGCCAGCCAGTTTCTCTTATTGCAGCGTCGATTTTCCCATGCCGGCTGGGAAAAATCCTGTTTCCACCAGTGCGCATTTTTGTTAAGAACACAATGGCTCTTTAATCATTGCTTCCAATTCCGGAGGCATTTATTGCAAAGGCTGTTCAGGGATTCGGACAGAAAAGCGGGCTGCGGCGTTTGATGCCCCGCCGGTTTTTCTCCTGGTAAAAAAGGCGCTTTTATTCGTCCAGGTTCCGGGGCGGGATGATGCCGCCTCTCCCAGAGGCACCGCTCGAAAAAAGGGGACGCGGTCTTTTACTTGCGGCTTCAGAATTCCCGGAAGGTAAAGGCTGTTTTCTGGGCTGTCAGGCACCTTTTGAAATCCATTTGGAATATCAGCATCCACTTTGTCATTAGGACATCTTTGAAGCTTGTTCTCCGGAGAGGCCCGTGGTAAGTTAGACGGCAAAAACTACCATGGATAGCATTCTTTCCGTCCTTGCCACCATCGCCATTATTTTCGGCGTGGTGATGTTGTTTAACTTCATGATTTTTATTCATGAACTTGGTCATTTTTTCGCTGCCCGCTGGCGTGGTCTGTATGTGGACAGGTTTCAAATCTGGTTTGGCCGTCCCATCTGGAAAAAAACGGTTAACGGCGTGCAGTGGGGGCTGGGGTGGATTCCGGCCGGAGGTTTTGTATCCCTGCCGCAGATGGCTCCTATGGAGGCCATTGAAGGACGTGCGGAGCTTCCCAAGGATTTGAAGCCGGTTACTCCCTTGGACAAGATTATCGTGG
>OLQA01000276.1_pt1 | contig 48353 bp, 48 predicted proteins | sample 1673151 | NCBI WGS metagenome assembly OLQA01 (sample SAMEA3136760, study PRJEB25190) | human gut metagenome | biome: human gut; feature: human-associated habitat; material: faeces | place: Austria | collected 2013
CGTGCGTGCGTGCGTGCGTGCGTGCGTGCGTGCGTGCGTGCGTGCGTGCGTGCGTAGCGATTATGGCGCGTTGGGTCATGGCTGTCAACTCCCTTTTTGGTTGATAAGTCTATTATAACTTGCCAACTCAGAAATCACAAGGGATGTGATGGTTTGTGCCAATAAAATTCCGGCGCGGAGCGGGAGATCTGCGGCAGAAAAAAGACCGTCTCCTTTGCGGGAGGCGGTCTGTGTGTTTATGCGTTGGCTGGGTCGCCGTAGAGCTTGATCTTTTCGATATAGGCGCGGCCGAGGTCAGAAAGCTCCTGTTTTTCGCTGAGCACATAGCCGACGTGCATGTCCTGATCCTCTGCGAGGGGCACGCCAACGATACGCGCACCTCTGAGATAGCGCGGGAAAAATCCGCTGGCGATGGTGTAGGCGTCGGTGCCGATGAGGAGGTTGACAAGGCTGCCGGTGTCGCTGAGCTTGATGCTCTTATCGGTGGAGAGCTCGCTGTAGAGCTCTTCAGAGAAATGCGCGTTGTCGTCGCCGCCCTGCATGAAATTGATGCGCGGATAATCCTGCAGGTCTTTGAGGCTGAGGCGGCTCTTGTATGCGAGGGGATGGTCTGTGCGGATGAAGACCTGTGGCTTGACGGAAAAGAGGGGATAAAAGGCGAGCTTGCTGTCTTCGAGGGTTTTGCGGATGGCGAGCTCGTTGTCGCGGCTGATGTAGATGATACCGAGGTCGCTGAAGCGGTTTTTCACGTCGTCGAGGATCTGGTGCACGGTGGTTTCGTGGAGGATGAACTCGAAGCGTTCTTTGCCAAATTCGTCGACGACATCGACAAAGGCGTTGGTTGTGAACACATAATGCGGGCTGGACACGGCGAAGCGGATCTTGCCGGGGGTGTGGGAGATGTATTTATCCTCCAAAAGCTCCATCTGATGCAGCACCTGGCGCGCATAGCCGACGAACTCCATGCCTTCAGGCGTGACGACGATGCCGGCGCGGCTGCGGATAAAGATGGTGATGCCGACTTCTTCCTCGATGTCTTTGATGGCGTTGGACAGGCTCGGCTGGGAAATATATAGCTTTTTTGCAGCTTCTGTAATGGTGCCGTTTTCCACGACGGAAACGATATATCTCAACTGCTGAATTGTCATTGGATCACCCACCATTCATCTATATATTCTAATGCAATTATAGCATGGATAAGGGCCAATTCTCCACGGCGTCGGCGTGGTCAATTGGTGATATTTTTTGAAAGTTCACGGGCTTTTCAGGCGCTTCCGGCATACTGGATAGCTGCGCGGGCATCTTTTCCTAACTATAAGCAGATGTCATCTTTCGTGGACGCAAGAAAAGTGTTATACTGAACGCAATCATTCCTCGGCAGATGCGTCGTCCTCTGCGGCTTCCGCAGCGTCTGCCTGAGCAAACAGCGCCATGAGGCCCTGCATGAGATCGTCTTTGCAGGAGGTTTCGGAGCAATCCGTCTCGCGTGTGTCTGTCATGGTGATCATTCCTTTCTTTTGAGTGAGGAGTTTCATTCAGTGAGGAGTGCGGAGTTAGGAATAAGGAGTTTTTTTCTGCTGCACAGCAAACGTTCTCGGCTGCGTTACAGGTTGATTCTCACCGACACCGCAGAGCCGATCGTTGCAACTGACTGAAAAAATCAACTCCTCACTCCGCACTCCTAACTCCTAACTCTACCACGCTGCTGGTATTCTTTCAAGCCCTGCGGCGCAATTTCACCCATATCCCTGATCTTAGTCCCCTGTGCGTTCCAATTCTGGATAAGTGCGAGCAGACGAGGGAGTGCTGCTCGACGAAAGACGCCTGTCTGCGGTGCATCGGACGCTCCCGTGATCAACCCACACTTCCTCAGGCGGGGAAGTGTGTTTTATTTTGGAGGAGATTATGACTTACGAAGAAGCAAAACAGGCCCTGGAGGGCTACAGCGCCCTTGGCTCTGTCTATGGCCTGGAAAATATCACCCGTCTGATGGACGCCCTTGGTCGTCCGGAGCGGGCGCTGAAGATCGTCCACGTTGCTGGCACGAACGGCAAGGGCTCGACGGTGACGACGCTCGCTGCGATCCTGGAAGCATCGGGCATTCCCACTGCGACCTACACCTCGCCGGAGGTGAGCACTTATCTGGACCGTTTCCGCACGCGCGGCCTGCCTGCGGAGAAAGGGGCTTTTGTGCGCGCCTTTGAGCGCACGGAGGCGGCCTGCGAGGGGATCGTGGGCGCGGGCTTTCCGCATCCGACGATCTTTGAAATGGAGCTGGCGATCGCTGTGCTGATCGCGCTGGATGCAGGCTGCACGGCGATGGTGCTTGAAACGGGCCTGGGCGGTCGGCTGGATGCGACGAACGTTGTCGAGCATCCGGCGCTTGTGGTGTTCACGGCGATCGGCATGGACCACATGCAATTTCTCGGCAACACGATCGCAGCCATCGCCCGCGAAAAAGCGGGCATCATCAAGCGCGGGGTGCCTGTCGTTTCCTACGACAACGAGGAAGCTGCAAACGCTGTCATCCGCGAGACTGCGCGCGCGCTGGCTGCGCCCTGCCGCTTTGCATCTGCTAATGCTGCAGAGGTAGTCGCGCGCGATCTCGACGGGCAGACGATCCTTTATCGCGGCGTGCGCTATCGCTATCCCCTGATCGGCACGCATCAGCTGAAAAACTTCGTCCTCATCCTGACGGCTGTGGAGGCGCTGCGCGAAGCTGGCTGGCAGATCCCGGAGGACGCGGTGCACACGGCGCTTTCCCGCGTGCGCTGGCCGGGGCGGTTTGAGATCGTCTGCAAACGGCCGGTGATCGTCCTCGATGGCGCGCACAATCCCCAGGCTGCGCAGGCGCTTGCAGAGACGGTGCGCGCCTGGTTTCCGGGAAAACGCGCCCATTTTCTCATGCACATCTTCCGCGACAAGGACGCTTCCGGCATCCTGCGCCAGATCGCACCTGTCTGCGAAAACCTCACCCTCACCACGATCGACCGCCAGCGCTCTGCCGATCCGACAGCGCTCGGCGCCATCGCCGCACAGTTTTTGCCAGAGGACGCCATCCAGCTTGAGCAGGATTTTGCCAAAGCCCTGCAGAACACGCTCCGCACCCTCGCCCCCGACGACATTCTCATCATCTGCGGCTCCCTGTCTCATCTCGAAACCTCGCGCCGCCTACTCGCTCACACTGAAAGGATAGAGGTATCATGGTAGATATTGAAAAAACAGAAAAAGCCATCCGCGATCTCCTCCTCGCCATTGGCGAAGATCCCGACCGCCCAGGCCTCGTAGAAACACCAAAGCGCTGCGCAAAAATGTACGCAGAGCTCCTCAGCGGCATGGACAGCGACGCCCAGGAGCATCTCTCCAAACAGTTCGATGTGCCCCATTCGGAATTTCTCCTGGAAAAGGACATCCCCTTCTACTCCCTCTGCGAACACCATCTCCTGCCCTTCTTCGGCAAGGCGCACATCGCCTATCTGCCGAACGATCGCGTTGTTGGCCTTTCCAAGCTGGCGCGCACTGTCGAGGTCTACGCGCGCCGTTTGCAGCTGCAGGAGCAGATGACCACCCAGATCGCCGACGACATCATGCGCCATCTCGACGCCCGCGGCGTCATGGTCGTGATCGAAGCAGAGCACCTCTGCATGACCATGCGCGGCGTCAAAAAACCTGGCGCAAAAACCATCACAACCTGCGTCCGCGGCGCTTTTGAGGAGCAGGCCGAGCTGCGAGCGACCGTGCTCAGCCTGATCCGCCAATGAACGCCCCAGATCGCCTGCTCACCCATCCCGACTACCAGCGCGCCATCCGCGCCATCGCAGAGCGCGAGCAGGATCGCCGCTTCTGCCGTCACGGCCTCGACCACGTCAGCGACGTCGCGCGTCTGCTCTGGATCCTCGTGATCGAAAACGAGCGTCCCTTCGACAAGGACACCGTCCTTCTCACAGCCATGCTCCACGACATTGGCCGCAGCGTGGACAACGACAACCACGACGCCGAAAGCGTCCGCATCGCGCGCACACTCCTCGCAGAGATCGACGTCCCGCCTGCGCAGAGCGCGCAGATTCTTTCCGCCATCGCCAGCCACCGCGACAAAAATGCGACCATCGATCCACAGCAAGCCAGCCTCGGCCAGCTCCTGGCCCTCGCAGACAAGAAGAGCCGCCCCTGCTATCGCTGTCCCGCGGCGGAGGACTGCTACTGGCCAGAAACCCTCAAAAACAAAACCATCACCCTTTAAGGAGGCTTCCAATGTACATCGGACAAAAATATTTTGATTTCTCCGGCGCGACGCCCTTTGTCATGGGTATTCTGAACATCACCCCGGATTCGTTCTCCGACGGCGGACGCTACAACAGCGTCGATGCCGCAGTCGAACACGCCCTCGCCATGGTGCAGGACGGCTGCGACATCATCGACATCGGCGCCGAATCCACCCGTCCCGGGCACACGCAGATCTCCACCGACGAAGAATGCAGCCGCCTCATCCCCGTGCTGCAGGCGCTGAAAAACGCCACCGATATTCCACTCTCCGTGGACACCTACCGTGGCACCACAGCGCGCGAAGCCATCGCCAACGGTGCCGACATGATCAACGACATCTGGGGCCTCCTCGATGAAGATCCCGTCGCGCCTGTCGTTCGCGACGCCAACTGCCCGATCTGCATCATGCACAACCGCCACGACAACAACTACAGCGACTTCGTGCGTGAATGGCTGCGCGACCTCTTGGATCGCGTCGACCGCGCCCTCGTCTGCGGCATTCCCAAGGAGCACATCATCCTCGACCCAGGCATCGGCTTTGCCAAAAGCTTCGACTGGGACATCCTCGCCATGCAGCACCTCGACACCCTCGCCGCTCTCGGCTATCCCGTGCTCCTCGGCCTCTCGCGCAAACGCATGATCGGCACCCTCTCCGGACTGCCCCTTGCAGAACGCGACGAGCCAACAGCCGCCGCCAATATCTACGGCTATCTCAAAGGCGCGCGCATCTTCCGCGTGCACAACGTCGCCCTTGCGCGTCGCACCCTCGATACTTTCGCTCAGCTGGAGGTGCAGAACCATGGATAAGATCTCCCTTACAAGCCTTGAGATCTTCGCCCACCACGGCGTCTTCGATTTTGAAAAGGAAAACGGCCAGACCTTCATCCTCGACTGCACCTGCGCCCTCGACACACGCCCAGCCGGCACCACCGATAACCTCGCCGCATCCCTCGATTACGGCGCCCTCGCAAAACGCCTCACAGCGCTTTTCCAGGAAAAAACTTTCGATCTCATCGAAGCCACAGCAGAATACTGCGCCCGCGCACTTCTGCGCGAATATCCCCTCGTGCGCAGCCTCAGCCTCACCGTGAAAAAGCCATCCGCCCCCGTCGGACTCCCCCTCGCCTATCCAGCCGTCAGCATCACCCGCAGCTGGACACCAGCCGTTCTCGCCCTCGGCAGCAACATCGGTGACCGCGCCGCAGAGCTCGACCAGGCCTGCCAGGCCCTCGCAACGCAGCCCGACATTCGCCTGCTCAAAACCTCCGACTGGATCGAAACCGCGCCCTGGGGCAACACCGACCAGGATCCATTCCTGAACGGCGCCGTTCTCATCGAAACCCTGCTCTCTCCGCAGGAGCTTCTCCAGACCATCCACACCATCGAAGCCGCGCAGGGCCGTCAGCGCCTCGTCCACTGGGGCCCGCGCACCCTCGACATCGACATCATCTACTACGACGATCTTCTCCTCGACCAGCCAGACCTCACCATCCCCCATCCCCTCAGCCTCCAGCGCGCCTTCGTCATGGATCCCGTCGCAAGCATCGTCCCTTACTGGATCGATCCCCGCTACGGAAAAACCATCAGCGCCCTCTGGCAGCCAGCAGAAGAATAAAAAACGAGCACACCGTCCGGATCATCCCAGACAGTGTGCTCATTTTTTGTCAGCGCATCCGTGCCACCAGCCAGCCCCCATAGCAGCAGACCAGCCCCAGCACCACAGAAAGCACCATATAGGAGATCGCCACCCCCTGACGCCCGCCAGCGAAAAGTTTCAGCGCCTCGCTCGAAAACGTTGAAAACGTCGTAAAGCCCCCGCAAACACCAATCTGCAAAAACAGCACCAGATTCCGCGAGATCCCAGGATCCCGCAGCGCCGATTCGCTCACGATCCCCAAAATAAACGACCCCAGGAGATTGATGCAAAACGTTTTCACAGGAAATCCGCTCGCAGTCTCCACCGCCAAAAGCCCGATCAAATACCGCGCCACACTCCCAATAAAACCACCAAGCCCCACAAACAAACATTCCAGCATCATCCTGCCCCTTTCCGTAAATCTTTCCCCCATTGTAGCCCTTCCCCAGCCTGCGCGCAAGATTCCTCTTGCCTGCGCCCCCATTCTCCGCTATCCTAGATATAGTTCCACCAGAAAGGAGCCCGCCGTCATGATCCGCCTGCGAAGCCTTATCACTCTCTTCCTTTGCGCAGCGCTGCCCCTCGCCACCTTGAGCGGCTGCGCAGAAAAATCCCTCGACCCAGCGCCGCTGGTCGCCCTTATGCCGCTGGACAGCCGTCCCTGCAACACGCAATATCCAGCGCTGCTCGCCGAAAGCACCAGCGCCACCCTCGCCCTTCCGCCAGAAGACGCCATGGATAATTTTCTCGATCCCGCAGACACCACAGCCCTCTGGAGCTGGCTCGAAGAACAGGCTGAAACCGCCGATCACCTCGTCATCTTCACCAACAGCCTCTTCTGCGGCAGCCTGATCGCAAGCCGCAGCAGCGGCGCCTACGACAACATTCAGGAAGACCTCCAGCGCCTGCAGGACCTTCTCGCCAGCTTCAAAGCGCGCGAAGATGCCGCAAGCGTCACCGTCGTGCAGGTGCTCCCGCGGCTGTCGCCAAACCAATTCGACAGCGCCCTTTACCCATACTACGACGCCCTCACCGCCTACGGCCAAGCGTGGGACCAGGCCGACGAAGCCAGTGAATCTGCGCCAGCCTCCGCAGAGATCCCTGCAGATATCCTCCAGGATTACCAGAACCTTCATAAGGAAAGCGCCCAGCTCGCGCAAAGCCTCGACAGCCTCGCCGCAGATGGCCTCATCGACCAACTCCTCATCAGCCAGGACGACGGCACCGAACACAGCCCCGCCAACATCACCTTCCGCAGCCTCGCCGAGCATTCTGAAAACACCCAGCTCCTGCACGGCGCAGACGAGCTCGCCATGCTCCTCGTGAGCGATCTTTCTGCGAAAGGTCTCGCCGAAACACCTGTGCACATCATCTATTCCGACGAAAACGCAAAAGCCACCACCTATCCTTACGAAGCCATCCCTCTCGCAGAAATGACCACGCAAAAGCTCGCCCTCGCCGGACTCAGCGAAGAGCAGGACGCCAGCACCACCCTCTACATCCACTGCAGCTCCGACAATGCCGAGGCGACCCTCAGCGCCGTGCAAAACCACGACGGCCTCTTCGCCCTCGCCGACGTCGCCCAGACCAACCAGGCCGATCCAGCGCTGGCAGACGCCCTTCTCTCGCCGGAAAACGCCAACGCCCTCGACGCCTACGCAGGCTGGAACACAGCAGGCAACACCATCGGGACCACCATCGCAGCCCTGCGCGCCATGGACACCCTCGACGCCCGCTGGGACGATCTCTCCGCTGACGCACGCAAAAACGCCGTCCGCGCCCTCTATGCGTTCCGCGCCATCCGCCTCGCAGAAGACATCTGCTATATGGCCCAGATCCGCCCAGACCTGCAGCAACAGCTCGCCCTCGTAGATATCCAGGACCACACCTCCGCCTTCGCAGACAGCACCGCCTGGCAAAAAGCCAACACCCAGCTCCAGCAGACCTACACCCCATACAACACCCAGCTCGCCACCTTGTTCAACGGCGCACACACCCTTCGCCTCACCAACCACACCATCCCCGTGCAGATCACAAACTTCGCAAGCCAGGCCACCTTCCCATGGCCACGCAGCTTCGAAGTGCGCATCGACGTGGAAATGGACGTAAGCGTGGAGAGATAAAAAAACAATAGACATCGTACGCACATTGTATTATAATAGTCATACAAAGGAGATGATACCATGTCCCAGCAAACAACCGTAAACGTCCGCATGGACGCCGATCTCAAACGTGAATTTGATAAAGTGTGCAACGATCTCGGCCTCACCATGACCACCGCCGTCACCATCCTCGCCAAAAAAATGACCCGTGAAAAGCGCATCCCGTTTGAAGTCTCCATGGATCCCTTCTACAGCGAATCCAACCTTGCAGCGCTGGATCACAGCATCCAACAGTTGAAAGAAGGCAAAGTCGTCATTAAGACCATGGAAGAACTTGAGGCCATGGCCAATGAGTAACTTCAGCTTCACCGAAGATGCATTTGCCGAGTATATTTACTGGCAAACACAAGACAGAAAAACACTCAAAAAGATCAACGCTCTGTTAAATGACATCAACCGCCATCCCTTCGAAGGTCTCGGCAAACCAGAACCGCTCAAGGGCAACTACAAAGGCTTCTGGAGCCGCCGCATCGACGACGCCAACCGCATCATCTATCGCGTCACCGATGACTATATCGAAATCACTCAGTGCAAAGGCCACTACAACGACTAACAACAACCTCACACAAGCAAACATCCCCAGCCTCGGAAGTTCGATAAATCTTCCAAAGCTGGGGATGTTTTTATACCCAATTATCTAATTTTAATCCTTCCACGCGTTCGAATTCACGCAAATTATTTGTAACCAACGTCATATCCAATGCTTTTGCATGGGCAGCAATCAGCATATCCATCGTACCGATCGGTGTCCCTTTTCGTTGAAGATCCGCGCAAATCTTTCCATATTCCATTGCAGCTTCCTCACCAAACGAAAGAATTGGAATAGTTGACAGAAATTGCAAAAGCGCCAACGCATTTTGTTCCACTTTAGCGCTTTTTTGTACACCGTGCTCCAATTCTGCCAAAGTAATGGCTGAAATATACAAGCCTTGCTGAAAATTTTCTCGAAAGCGACGAAATACCTGCTCCGGTTTATTTTTGATCACATAAATACAAATGTTAGTATCCAGCAGATAAGTCATAAATCCTCCCGTTCATCCGGTTCAGTGATCATTCTTCCATCTTCAAAAAAATCGTCTGAAAAACCGTTCACACCTTGCATAAACGTATCCCACGCCTTATCCTTCGGCGTTAAAAGCACCATGTCACCAATTTTTTGAATGTACACCTCATCGCTCTCAAAGCGATATTTTTTTGGCAAACGCACAGCTTGGCTCCGTCCGTTTTCAAAAATTTTTGCAGTTTCCATAACTGATCACCTCCTATACCATGATATATACCACAATAGATACCCGTTGTCAATTTCTTCTGCTCATTTTACCATTTCTAAAATACGCGCACTCAAAAAGGTTCAGAATCCTACAATTGGATTCTGAACCTTTCTCATGTTCATACAATGGCTTTTCTACTTATTAAAAATTCATTATAGTGTTAAACCTGCATCGAAACCGGTATGTACAGCATTTACGATCGAAGATGCTTCTACACAGTCACCAACATTGATCACATCAAAAGCTGTATCAATAAATTGATCGCGTTCCTTCGCCAGTGATTTCGTGCCTACACAAATAACCACAGTATCTGCTTTGATGAACTGTTTTCCGTCCTTAGTTTCAAGCCAAACGCCTTCATCAGTGATTTCCTGACAAGTAGTCTCTGTCATCGTCTGTACATTATATTCTTTCATCGCATTAAGATAAGCAGTACGTTCCGTGAGCTGCGCTTTTGCTGCTATATGCTCACCCATTTCTACGATTGTTGTCTTATGACCAAGACCATTGAGATGAATCCCCAGTTCAACGCCAACAGAGCCACCACCAACAATCACAACTTTATGGCCAATTTCGTCCTCATTGCCAAAAACATCAAATGCCATTGTTGCTTTTTCTACACCAGGAATCTTTGGCACGATCTGTTCAGCGCCAACAGCCACAATCACTGCGTCAGGATCAAGCGCATCAATTGTTTCAGGTGTTGCTTCGGTGTTATAGACAACAGTGATATTTATACGTTTCTTAACCTGACGTTCCAGATATTCATGGAAAAGTTTCATTTCTTTCTTAAACCACATAACATCAGAAAGCAACGCCTGACCACCCAATCGGTCCGTCTTTTCATAGAGGACGACCTCATGTCCACGATCTGCGCAACTGATAGCAGCCTCCATTCCTGCAACGCCGCCGCCAACTACAGCAATCTTTTTCTTACGATCTGCTGGTCGGATAATACTTTTCTGTGCACTCTGGAACTGCATAGGATTTACCATACAATGACGGTCATAACTTGGATGGGCAAGCAAATGCAGATCTTTGGAAATCGCTACACGGCGTCCATGGTCCATGCAATAGTTGCAACGCAGACATGGGCGAATGTCATCTTCACGTCCTTCCTTTGCTTTTTTGATAATGTCTGGATCCGCCATCGCTGAACGGCCCATGAGCACATAATCAGCCTGCCCTTTAGCAAGCACTTCTTCTGCAACATCAGGATCATAGATACCCCCCACAACCCCAATAGGGATCTTAACGCCTGATTTTTTTACAATCTCACTAGCATAAGCATTGTGTGCTGTGATCTGGAATCCTGTTGGTACCTGTTTCGGGCGAGTCATCGCATCAATACGATGTGCACAGGTGATATGCGCCATATCAATATATGGTTCAAAGATCTTGATCTGCGCAGCACATTCTTCTGGAGTAATGCCTCCTTCAACCTCATCATTTCCATTTAAACGCACTTCGATCAGCATATCATCTCCAACCACTTCACGAATGGCCTTAATGACCATCAATGGGAAACGACAACGATTTTCCAGACTGCCACCAAATTCGTCCGTACGATGGTTTGTCAGTGGTGATAAGAAATAATTCATCATCCAGCCATGACCATAGTGGAGACAAATACCATCAAAATTTGCCGTTTTAATCCACCCAGCATACTCTGCAAACAACTGCACAATTTCTTCGAGTTCTTCTTTCGTAGCAGCACGTGCTCCTAAGTGCGGTTCGTCATCCGCAGATAATTTTGGATAGCCTGGTAAATTGCAGTATGGTCCACCATGAATTAATTCTGCAAAACTCAATCCGTTAAAAGCATGAACACAACGCTGGAATCTCTGGAAATTCATCTGATTGCAGGTCTTAGGATTACAGTTGAACATATGCTCATGGCTACCATCGATTGGCACTTCCATAGGCAGACATACAGACGAGAAACCACCTTGAATATAACGCATCCAGTATTCAATACCAAAAGTATTAATGCGGCCATCGCTGTCTTCACCCCCACCTGTTGCTCCGGATCCCAGTGGGGTGACAAGCGCACGATTGTTAAAGCGAAAGGTCTTATCGCCACGTTGAATGATCATCGGTTCAAACAAATGTGGATATCTTTTCTTATAAACAGGTTTCATTTTGCATTACCTCCATTTTCAAATCTTTCAAATCAAAGAATTAAACCCGCATCAAAGCCCGTCTCAATCGCATGTTGCATATTCGATGCGTTTTTGCAATCGCCAATATTGATCACGTCAAAGGAAACATGCTTAAAACTGTCGCGTTCTTCGGACAATGGCTCTGTACCAACGCAAACAATAACTGTATCTGCTTCCAGGAAACTGTCTCCACCTTCGTTATGGATATAAACACCTTTATCAGTAATTTCTGTTGCTGTCGTATCCAAATAGGTGGTTACATTTTCTTTCTCCATATATTGCAAAATCGACATACGAATAGAAAGTTCTGCATTCCCAGCTTGAAAATGCGTCATTTCAACCACGCTGCATTCATGCCCCATACCACTCAAATGAATGGATAATTCACAACCAACATCGCCGCCACCAATAATGACGACCTTTTTGCCAATCTCATCTTCGTGACCAAAGACATCAAAAGCCATTTTTGCTTTTTCGACTCCTTTGATCGGTGGAACGATCTGACGTGCTCCAACAGCCACGATCGTACTGTCCGGATCAATATCAGCAACCATTTCAGGCGTAACACAGGTATTCAGCTTCACAAAAATATTCGGATTCTTTCTCACTTGACGCTCCAGCCATTCGTGATAATCTTTCATTTCTTTCTTAAACCACATACTATCAGACAGCAGCGCCTGACCACCAAGCTTATCTGTTTTTTCAAACAGCAGTACTTCATGGCCCCTATTGGCTGCGCTCAGCGCCGCATTCATACCAGCTACACCGCCACCAACGACAACAACCTTTTTCCTACGCTCTGGTTCTGGAATTTTTTTCTTAGAGATTCCCTGCATGGAAAGAGGATTAACTGCACAGCGTCTATCAAAGCTGACCTCATCTGCCATCACGAGCTCTTTACCTTTAATCTTGGATTTTCTACGACCATGATCCAAACACATATTGCAACGCAGACATGGTCGGATATCTTCTTCACGGCCAGCCTTAACTTTATTAACCCATTCATTATCAGCAATCGCTGCACGAGCAATCAAAACATAGTCCGCTTTTCCTTCTTCCAGCAATTTTTCTGCGCGTTCCGGATTGCCAATAGCACCAACTGTACCAATTGGTATTTTCACACCCGGAGTATTTTTAACGATCTCACTAGCGTAAGCATTATGTTCTGTTGGGAAGAAACTGGTTGGCGTCATACGAGGACGGCTCGTGACATCAATACGTGTTCCGCATGTAATGTGGATCATATCAACATAATCTTGTAGCAAAAGAACTTGCTGCGCAGCATCTTCTGGCAAGATTCCACCTGGCATTTCATCATTGCCAGTCAGTCTCAGTTCAATGAGCAAATCATCGCCAATCACATCACGAACAGCTTTCAGCACCATAATCGGGAAGCGGCAACGATTTTCCACACTTCCACCAAATTCATCAGTACGGTGGTTAGTGAGTGGAGAAAGAAAATCATGGAACAACCAACCATGTGCCATGTGGATCATAATACCATCAAATCCGGAACGACGTGCCAAATGCGCAAAATCTGTACACATATCTATGACATCTTGCATATCTTTCGCATCCATTCCTTTAACATGACGCCCCTGATATTCCGAGTCGCTAGCACCAAGAAGAGGAAGGTCTTTTCTCGTCATGCAACGTCCGCCATGAATCAGCTCACAAAATGTTTTACCATTATAGGCGTGGATCGAACGCTGCATAAGATGAAATGTCATATAATTGCATTCTTTTGGATTCATATCAAATACGCCTTCATGACTGCCTTCATGAGGAATCTCCATAGGCAGACATACCGACGAAAAACCCCCGCGGATGATGCCTGTCCAATAATCAATACCAAACGTATTAATGCGGCCATTATCTGCTCCACCACCAGTCGCAACAATGCCAACTGGCGCCATCATGACACGATTATTAAATGTGATTTCTCGTTTTCCACGTTTAATCACCAGAGGTTCAAACATTTTCGGATATTTCTCCATATATGTTGCTTTCATATACTATCACCTTTCTTTTTCTTATCAGAACAACAGCGAACCTAAACCAAAACCAAATACATAGACAATAATCATATTAAAAACACAGAAGATAACACCGTATTTCATAACACTGTTCCCTGGCACCCATTCTTTTTCACCGGCAAGATATGCCGTTGTAGATGAAGCAGGAGGAGTTGCCAAACCAATCGCGCCTGTCATCAATACGCAAAGCATGACAGCCAACATGTTAATGTCCGCTCCAGTGCTAATTCCTACCGTATAGGCCAATGGTGTAAAAATTGCCAGGGTAGCCATATTGTTTGCGACATTCGTCATGATCGTTGTCAAAAGGATGATGAGCCCTACAAATAAAACAACACTTCTACCCTCAACGATTGGCGCAACAATCTCACCAATCCATGCAATGATACCAGTCGAGTCATCCTTAAACGCACCAGCGATCGTCAAAGCTGAAGCAACCAACGAAAGTGCAGGCCAGGCCATATCTCTGGACATGATCATCTTAAAATTGATGCCATCACGAAAGTTTAAAAACACATATAATGCAATATAAATCAATAATAAACCGTTTGTTCCAATGGTTTTCAATATCGTTGTTAACGCCCAGTCAGCCGGAGCGATATTTGGCAATAACATCGCAACAAGCAACACAATAAATGAGATCAGTACATATTTCTGCATGCTTGTTAGTTTTTCATCATTTTGCACATCCGATTTGTTTTTCAAAATAGGTGTAACATCTGGTTTCACAATAAAGCGACAAAACAGCAGTACAATTGCGATCGTAGCAATGAGCATCGCTGCTACGCAAGCGATATACGCAATATAGTTTATATCCGTTATTCCTGATAATTCACTATAGGAACCAAATACCATTGCCGGACCAGCCTTAAATGGCAAAAGCTGATATGCCACACATCCAACCCAGTTTGCCGCCAAGATCGTATACATCGGCCAGACGTCCCCAGGCTTGAATCCATAGCGCGTTGCTACTTCTTTGATCAACGGTACCATCATGATGAATGCAGGCGTTGCACTCAGCAACAGATTTAAAATAATCATTACAATTAACAACATGAAGGTTAATGTGTACGGACGCCCTTGTACAATCTTCAAGCTAACAAGTTTATTAGCAATATAATCTGCAACGCCCGCAGCACTTAAGATCGCGGTTACCGCACAGAACAAAAAGATCAGAATAACCGTAGAATTACCAAATGCAGACAACAAAACATTATCTATCGTGTCGTAACCGCAAACTGCAAGCATGACCAGACCTAACAAACTCGGCCATATGACATCGCAAAATAACCATCCATAAAGCATTGCAAAGAAAACACCTAAAACCTTAATGCCTAATGGCGTTAACGGTTCTACCGCAGGTACAAAAAAGTAGAACACTGCTAAGATCGTTAACATAATGATCGTATGGATATAGTACGAGGTCTTATTTTTTAATAAACTGTTCGACATCTTACATCCTCCTCATACGCGAGATTAATTTCTGTAATTGAAATCAGGCCTTATTTCTATCACTAAGCAAATTATATAAAACATATCCCCGCGAGTAAAATACTAATAATTAGTTGTGCTTATATATTATTTGCTTTATATATTGAGTAGATGCTATGTCAAGATATCACAACAGCTTTATATTTAAAAATAATTCTTTGTGTTTTTATCATCATCTATTGAAACCGCCGAATAGGTTCTATATAATATAATTATCAAAAGAGGAGGAGGAATTTACCATGCAGCTCAATCAGCTTTATTATTTTTCTGAAGTGGTCAATATGGGCTCTATCAGTAAGGCAGCAAATAATCTACATATATCACAGCCTTCCTTGTCTACAACCATCAAAAATCTGGAAACAGAATTTGAACAGCCTCTTTTCAAGCGAACAAAACATGGGGTAATCCCTACAGAGTTTGGCCAACGCGTCTATGATGACTACATGAAAATCAAACACATTATAGATGGCTGGTATCCTAAAAAAGAATCCATCAAAGAAGAATGTGCAGGAACAATCAATATTAATGTCATGCCAAGCGCCAGCAAATATTTCTACGAGAAATTGGCCTTTCCCTTTATAAAACAACATCTAAATATTCAGTTTTCTGTTTCTAATGCCTTTCTACAAACGATATTTCAGGACCTGGGCAATAGTCCCTCGAATATCGCTCTACTTTCTATCTCAAAAAATCTTGAAAAGGAAACGCTGACAGCTATAAAACAAAAGGGCTGGCACTATCATCGCATCTTTACCGATAAAAGAGTACTTTGCATCAGTACCGATCATCCCCTATCGAAAAAATCCTCATTGTCAAAAAAAGATCTGAAAGACTTATCATTGGTATATTATTCATTAAAAAATGATACCATTTCAAACATGTATCTTCGCTATTTCAAAACAGCTTACCACGTTGCGTCCTACAATGATGTGTTAATGTTTATGCTACAAGGGAAGGCCGTTTTTTTACCACTTTTTCATCTCTCTTATCTTGAAAACTATGTGAATTCTGGCAAATTAAAAATATTCGATATTCCTATCCAGGAAATAACCGATGAAGTTCCTATTTACATTATCACAACGGACAGCATCACTTACTGTGAACAAGCTTTTATCGACTATGTCATTCAATATTTTGAAAACAACTATCAATAAACAAAAAAGCTCTCAAAGAGGCACAAATTGCTAATGCAAATCCGTGCTCCTGAGAGCTTTTTCATTTTTCTTAAACCTGATAATTTCTTCACCCTTGATGCTTCCGTCTGCGGCGGATCTCGTAGAGGAGCACGCCTGTGGCGACGCCTACGTTGAGGCTTTCGACGCCGTTTTCCAGCGGGATGCGAACCATCTGGTCGTAGTCTTCGATCTGGCTGGCGCCGTTTCCTTCGTTACCGACGACGAGGGCGATCTTTTCCGGCAGTTCTGTGAAGGCTTCGTCGTAGTCGACGCCGTCGGCATCGGCGACGATGAATTTGAAGCCATATTTTTTCAGCACCTGCACGATCTCTTCCACGTCTTCGATCATGTAGACGGGCAGCTTAAAGATGGTACCCATTGTCGAGCGCAGCACCTTTTTGTTCGAGAAATCGACGGTGCCCTTGAGGCAGAACACGGCCTTGGCGCCGCTGGCCAAGGTCGACCGGATGATGGAGCCAAGATTTCCCGGATCCTGCACGCCATCGACAACAACGACGGTATCCATCACTGGCCAGAGCTCCTCGCTCCAGTCCGGGAAGGAAACAATGGCGGCGATGTCCTGGGGATTGACGGTCGACATGGAATCCTCGAGGATCTCTGGATCAACGAGAAAAGCAGGACCGTCATAGCCTGCGAGCAGCTCCTCATATTTTTCCTCGGAGCCTTCGGCGATCAAAATAACGTGCACCATCGCACCGCTTTCGAGCGCTTCTTCGACAAAGCGGCGGCCTTCTGCAACGAACTGTTCGAAGGCGAGACGATATTTGCGCTTTTCAAGGGCGCGCATGCGTTTGATCCATTGGTTTTTATCTGATTCAATGACTTTCATGATGTTCCTCTTTTCATAAGATAACGCTGATTCACTCTCCACAGTATAGCACATAACACGGCGGCGGGAAATATTTTTCTCTCTCCCTCTTGACACCCCCAGGGGGTGGGGGTTAGAATGTGGGTGTAGAAAATAAAACACAGCTAACCACGAGAAAGAAGTGATTCTATATGAGTGAAAAATGCACCACCGATTTTGACGTCAGCGGTATGAGCTGCAGTGCCTGCCAGGCGGCTGTCGAGCGCGCTGTGAAAAAAGCTGGCGCCGACGATGTTTCGGTGAATCTCCTCTCCGGCCGCATGAAGGTGACCCACAGCGATGCCCTCTCCCTCGAAGCGATCATGGAAGCGGTCAATGCTGCCGGCTACCATGCCGAGCCGCACGACGCCAGCCAGCTCACGAAGGCACCGCAGGAAAGTGCTGAAGAGGTAAACAAGCGTCACCGCATCGTTTCCTCGGTGATCCTCCTGATCCCGCTGATGATCGTCGCGATGCTGCCGATGATGCCATTTGCGCCAGATGCGCTCCTGCATTCCACGCTCTGGCTTGTCGCCAGCCCGCTCATTCAGCTTGTGCTGGCGCTTGTGATCCTTATCATCAACCGCGCCTACTTCACAAGCGGATTCCGCGCCATGGCCCAGCTCCGGCCGAATATGGACAGTCTCGTCGCTGTTGGCGCCGGGATCTCGCTGGTCTACAGCCTCTACACCAGCGCCACGATCTTTATGGGCGTGGCCTCGGAAACGACTGACGCAGCGTTCCACGGTCTGCACAATCTCTACTACGATTCTGCAGCGATGATCGTCGCCCTCATCACCATCGGTAAATACCTCGAAGCCCGTGCCAAACGCCACACATCCGACGCCATCAGCGAGCTTTTGGCGCTGGCGCCGGAAACCGCCTATCTCGTTGAAGGCGAGGACGTGCGGCCGATCCACACCGCCGATGTCAAAGTCGGCGACATCCTCGAGGTGCGTCCTGGCGGGCGCATTCCTGTCGACGGCGTGCTCGTGAGTGGCAGCTCCTCTGTTGACGAAAGCGCCTTCTCCGGCGAGAGCATTCCTGTCGAAAAAAGCGTTGGCGACACCGTTTCCACAGGCACCATCAACACCACTGGCAGCTTCCGCTTCCGTGCTACCGCCGTTGGTGCCGACACAGCGCTGGCGCAGATCGTCGGCCTGGTCGAAAACGCCAATGCCACAAAGGCGCCGATCGCCCGCACAGCCGACAAGGTCGCAGCCGTGTTCGTGCCTGCGATCCTCTCCATCGCCCTCGTCGTTTTCGCGATCTGGCTCATCGTCGGTGAACCGTTCGCGTTTGCCATCAAAATGGGCATCTCCGTCATCGTCATCAGCTGTCCATGCGCCCTCGGACTGGCAACGCCTGTCGCGATCATGGTCGGCAGCGGCCAAGGCGCAAAAAAAGGCGTCCTCTTCAAAGACGCCGCCGCCCTCGAGCGATTGCATCAGATCGACACCCTCGTGCTTGACAAAACCGGCACCATCACCGAAGGCCGCCCATCGCTGACCGACGTCGTCCCATTCCAGGGACAAAGCCAAACAGAACTCCTCACCCTCGCCGCTTCTCTCGAAGCCCACAGCGAGCATCCGCTGGCGCTGGCCATCACCACCGCTGCTGAGGAAAATGGGCTCGCCCTCCAGAAAGTTTCAGATTTCGATGCCCTTTCTGGTCGCGGCGTCGCAGCAACCATCGCTGGCCAAACCTATTACGCCGGCAATCTCGCACTCATGCAGAGCCTCGGGCTCGATGTGCGTGGCGCCGATAAAAAAGCAGAACAGCTCGCGCGCGACGGCAAAACCCCGCTTTACATCGCAGACAAATCGCTCGTGCTCGGCATGATCGCCTGTGCCGATCAGATCAAATCCGACACCCCAAGCGCCATCCAGACCCTGCAAAAGCTCGGCAAACGCATCATCATGCTCACCGGTGACCACCACACCACCGCCCAGGCCGTTGCATCGCGTATCGGTGTGGACGACGTCATCGCCGAAGTCCTGCCTGCTCAGAAGGAACAGGTCGTCGCCGATCTCATCGCGCAGAAAAACGTCGTCGCCATGGTCGGTGACGGCATCAACGACGCGCCAGCCCTCGCTCGCGCAGACGTTGGCATCGCCATTGGTGCTGGGACAGACATCGCCATCGAAAGCGCCGACGTCATCCTGACATCGAGCCAGCTCACCGACATCGCCTACGCTTACGAGCTTTCCGCAGCAACCATCCGCAACATCCACCAGAACCTCTTCTGGGCCTTTTTCTACAACGTGCTCTGCATCCCGCTGGCAGCCGGCGTCTTCTACCCAGCCTTCGGCATCACCTTAAATCCGATGATCGCCGCCGCCTGCATGAGCCTCAGCTCCCTCTTCGTCGTCACAAACGCCCTGCGTCTGCGCCACTGGCAGCCAACCATCGCTCAGGCAGCAGCCGGCCTCCATGCCGTCGAGCAGAATGTGTTCAAAGCCATCAATGAAACCAAATATCAGCAGCGCGCCGAAGCGACGCACACCTATCGCGCCACCGTCGGCGTCGATGGTATGAGCTGCAACCACTGCAAAATGAGCGTTGAAAAAGGCCTCGGTGGCTTGGATGGCGTCACAAGCGCAGAAGTTTCCCTGGAAAACAAAACCTGCACCATCGAAACCACCCGCGATCCACAGACACTGCCGCTGGAGGAAACCCTTTCCGAACTCGGGTTCACCTTCACCAGCCTGCAAAATAATGATCAAACACCAGAAAGGATGACCAACATGAGTGAAAAAACCTACACCGCAACCGTCAACATCGAAGGCATGGCCTGCAACCACTGCAAAATGAGCGTCGAAAAAGGCCTTGGCGGCCTTGACGGCGTCACCACAGCTGAAGTTTCCCTCGACGACAAAAACTGCAAAATCACCACCACCGTCGACCCAGCCAGCCTGCCGATCGAAAAGACCATCACCGATCTCGGCTTCACCTTCAAAGGCGTGGAAGCCTGAGCCCTCACACAAGGAGAAGGAAAATGCAAGCCAACAAAACCGAGATCACCCGCCTGCTCAAAACCGCCCGCGGACAGATCGACGGCCTCATCCGCATGGTCGAAGAAGACCGCTACTGCATCGACATCTCCAACCAGCTCCTTTCCACACAGGCGCTCCTTGGCACCATCAATGCAGAAGTGCTCACCGCCCACGTCGACCACTGTGTGCGCCAGGCTTTTGAAAGCGGCGATGCCGCAGAGGAAGAAAAAAAGATCGCCGAACTCCAGGCCGTGCTCAAACGCCTCAGCAAATAGCGATCACAAAAAAAGCGTCCTGCCGATCAAAAACGATCAGCAGGACGCCATTTTTTTGCAGCGCTCCTCAGAGCGTCGTCACCAGCTCGTCCAGGCTGCGCGTTTTTTCGTGCAACGGCGATGGCGCAGCATCCTCAGCAGGATAGCCCATCGGCATCAGGAGCACAGGCTTGTGATTCTGCGCAAGGCCCAATACTTCTGCCAGCTTCGCTGGTGGGAAATAGCCCACCCAGCAGGAACCGATCCCTTCCTCCCAGGCTGCCAGCATCATGTGTGTGGCAACAATGGCTGCGTCCTGTTCCGCGCTCGTGATCCCTTCTTCCAGCGGATTTTTCCAGGTGCGGTCCGTCTCCGCGCAGACACAGAGAATGACCGGCGCATTAAAACCATATTTCGTCAGTCCAGCAACCTTTGCGCGTGCATCCGCGCTTTCGAGCACATACACATGCACCGCCTGATTGTTGCAGGCCGTCGGCGCCAGCTGTCCAGCGACAAGAATGCGATGCAGCGATTCTTCGCTGATCGGCGCATCCTTGAATTTGCGCACCGAATAGCGGGCGCGGGCAAGAGAAATAAATGCATTCATGATCGTGACCCTCTTTCATTTTGTTTTTTCCATTATACCACCATCATCCACTCACCATCCATCGTTCGAAAATTCGAATAAATGTACCCGTTATCATTCAATCTTTCGATTGGACAAATCGCATCGCTGATGATATAGTATGGGCAAGTAAATAAGACCAGATGAAGCAGAAGGGAAAATCGTTCATCGATGCCGACGAAGCAACGCGAGATTTGCCGATCCCGCGGAATCTTTCAGGCTTATCCGAAGGCAAACGCCCGACGGATATGGGGATCTTCTGCCGATGGGACTCTGAAGAGCATCTCATCCTTGGATAAGATCTTCCAGAAAGGTTTTATCCAAAGATAAGATCACCGTAGAAGTAAAACTTTCAGGTCAGTATACAGAGGGACGACAAGGCAGCATACGCCGCCTGTGTACGTCCATTTTGTTTGCCAGAAATTTTTACATCCTTCCCATCATCTCCAGGCAAAGTGCGACACACAGGCAGGCCATGCGGCCAGGTGCCTGTGTTTTTCTTTTGGCAGAGAAAGTACCCAGGCTGGAGACAACGAAAGGACTGTAAAAAATGAACAGCAAACAGCACTCAAAGGGCACACAGCAACTCAAAAAAAACCTCGGCCTTTCCACAGCAATGGCCACCGTCGTCGGCTGCGTTATCGGCAGCGGCGTCTTTCTCAAGCCACAGGCCATCTACACCGCCACAGGCGGCGCACCAGGCCTCGGCATGCTCGCCTGGATCATCACCGGGCTCATCTGCATCGCCGCCGCAATGACCTTTGCCGAAGTCGCCATCATGATCCCAAAAACCGGCGGCATGGTCGTCTATCTTGAAGAAGCCTTTGGCAAACGCGTCGGTTTTCTCGCAGGCTGGATGCAGACCGTTCTCTTCTACCCAGCGATGATCGCCGCCCTCTCTGTTGCATTCGGCCAGCAGGCCGCGCTCTTCTTCGGCGACGCCATGATCGTGCCGATCGCCATCATCTGCGTCTTCATCATCCTCGTGCTGAACGTCCTCGGTTCCGCCGTCGGTGGTGGCGCGCAGGTTCTCTTCACCATCTGCAAACTCGTTCCCCTCGTCATGCTCATGGTCTTCGGTTTCGTGCGTGGCAGCGGTGAAAACCCAGTTTTCACGCCAATGCTCGCCGACGGACTCAGCTTCGGCACCGTCCTTGGCCAGCTCCTCATCGCCGTGCTCTTCGCATTTGAAGGCTGGACCACCGTTGGCGCCATCGCCGGTGAAATGAAAAATCCTGGCAAAGATCTGCCGCTCGCCATCGTCGGCGGCGTCACCATCATCATGGCCATCTACCTCGTCATGAACCTCGCCTATCTCTGGGTCATGCCAGCAGATCAGATGATGGACATCGCCGTTCCAGCATCTGCAGTCGCCATCGCCATTTTCGGCGACGTCGGCGGAAAGATCATTTCCGTCGGCATCATGATCTCCGTGCTCGGCTCCGCCAACGGCTTCCTGCTCTCTGGCAGCCGCGTCACCTATCATCTCGCCACTGAAAACCTCCTGCCAGGCAGCCGCTGGCTTTCCAAGCTCAACAGCGCTCAGGTGCCACATTTCGCCCTGCTCGTACTCGCATTTCTCGGCGCCATCTACGCCATCAGCGGCCAGTTCAATATGCTCACCAACCTCGCCGTGTTCTCCAGCTGGATCTTCTACACCCTCACCTTCATGGCCGTCATGCGCCTGCGTAAGACCCAGCCGGATTTCCCACGCACCTACCGCTGCCCGCTCTATCCGGTGATCCCACTCATCGCCATCATCAGCGGCATTTACGTTGTCGCCAACCAGCTCTTCCTCTCCGGCATGACCACCACCCTCATCAGCTTCGGCAGCGTCATCCTCACCCTCATCGGCCTGCCAGTCTATGCCATCAAGAGCAAAGAAAAAGCACGCCTCGCAGAAAGCGAAAACGTGCACGCCGTAAGCAGAAAAATCGCCAAGGAAGGATAAATTTCTCCTCTAATCTTATATCTCCCCGTCGCTAGACTCCCCGGCCAGCGACGGAGCGTAACAGAAGCCTTGCAGCAAGACAACATCCTTGCTGCAAGGCTTTTTTCTTAGTGGATAAAATTGGTATAAACAAAATCATCGTGTTCCGGTGCTTTCACGCCGAGCTTATCGCCGGCTTCCTTACACTTGAGGAAATAGGCCATGTTGTGACCGAGGACCGCCATCGTCTGCATGCCTTCCAAGTCTTGCTTCACTTCAAAAGGCGTTTGGCCGTGCACCATATTCCAATAACGGGAAGTGACGATCGGCATCTGCATAAGGCCGAAATATTTGTTCAGCTGATCCCAGGTTGCCGTGGTGCCAGCGCGGCGGGCGCTCATCACAGCAGCTGCTGGTTTATAGAGAAAACGGTTGCCGCCGCCGTTGAGGTCAGCGTAAAAGACGCGGTCGAGGAATGGCACGATAAAGCCCGATGGCCCGCCCCAATGCACCGGCGTGCCAAAAATGAAGCCATCATAATCGTTGGCAATCTCAAGAAAATCGTTCACCACATCCTGAACCACGCAGCTGTCCAGCGTATTACAGCGATGACAGCCAATGCAGCCGCTGATCGCCTTATTACCAATCCAGAAGATATCTGTACCGATCTCATCATCATTCAAGGCAGCCGCAACCGCATCCAGCGCCGTATAGGTGCAGCCTTTGGGATGCGGACTTCCATTTACGAGTAATACTTTCATAATCATTTTCCTTCTTTCTTATTCACCTTCTGCCCAAGCGTATTCTGCACGCCAGGCGCTGGAGACCATAGGCCACGAAAGCGAAGCAGACCATGATCGCCATATAATCGAAATAAAAACGTCCCACGGATTCTGTTCCATCAGGGAAAAGAAAATGGACGCGCAGGAACAATACTTCCAGAAAATCTCGCGCCACAAAGGCGGTTGCACCGTAAAGTGCAAAGAGCGTGCCGAAAAATACCGCGGCCCAGGTACGTTTTGGTTTTGCTGCACGGACGCGCTTCGGCAAAAACTGATCACAGAACGGTCGGCCATGAAACCCTATATGCAGCGCCAAGAGTATATAGAGCCAATGCGAAGCCGCTAGATGCACGATCTGCGCGGTACCAATGTAGTCCGTCAAACGCACAAAGGAAAACACATGGCTCGCCGTGTGCCCTTTGGGTAAAAGCACTGCACCGCTGGTCAGTAGCGCCAGCATCGCCAACGCTGCCAGGAGATCCACGCCTGCGTGGAAAAATCGCATCAGCGACCATGGTCCGTGCCTGAGCGTCCTATACCAGCGTCGATTAAACCACTGATGGACGATGAAAAGCACGCCCATCGCTGTGCCGACCCATTCGTGTGCTGTCTCGCCCCAAAGCTGATAGCCCATGAGAAAAAGCAACGCCAGCGTCATCAAAATGTCTGTGAGTCTGCGCATACGCGGATTGTTGTTCACCTGTCCTACTCCTTTCTACGATTTATGCTGTGCAAGGATCCAGCTGATCACCTGCTGGTCGTCGAAAACAATGTTTGCAGCTCCGTGGTAATTACCCGTAATGCCACGCTCAGCAAAATAGGCCGCGTCCGGCAGCGTGAGTCGGAGATGTTCGTCGATTTCTTCCGCTGAATAATCCCGTGCTTCATACGCAGCACGCAAGTTGTCAAACGCTTCGCGCGCCCGTGCAGGACCGTAGTACTCGTCACCCTCTGCCATGTAGATATAAATCGCCACCTCATTTTCCGCAACGGGTGAATAATCGCCATCCCACTGAGAGGCAGCATGAAGATAGGCAGCGTAAAGATCTGGCCGCATGGACACCGCCTGAGACATCGTCTCACCACCCGCAGAATAGCCTGCGGCATACACACGCGTTTCATCTACTGCATAATGACTGATGAAATATTCCGTCAACGCAATCGCCTGACGCGCTGAGGTCTCACCCCAATCCTCGAGCTGCGCGCTGACGACGATCATCGGTTCATCCTGCTCGGTCCAGGTGCGAAAACCATTCCAGCTAGCATTCGCACCGGAAGAGTCTTCACCGAACCACATCATATCATAGCCCGGCATCACGACCATCATCGGATAATTTCCTGCAGGGTCGTAATCCTCTGGCAGATAATAGCTGTAGTGGATCGCCCCTTCATCACTTTCCAGGATCTGTTCTGTGACAAAACCTGTTTCAAGCGGTGCGTCATCAGGCTGCGTCGCCGTCGCAGACGGCTGCGGCACTGGGCCACAGCCAGCCAGCACAGCGGCAAGAATGAGCGCGCAGGCGCCAATCCATTTTCTCATTCTGCACGCTCTCAGACAATGCGCGTCTTGGCCATATTCGCCATCATCTCGACGGTTTCCGGCGCATGATGATCGAAGAACAGGCTCTTTCCGGTATCGAGCGCGCGGATGGCTTCCAGCTCTTCTGCTGTCAGGGCGAAGTCAAAGACATTGAAGTTTTCCTGCATGCGCGCCTTACGCGTGGATTTTGGGATGACAACCACGCCTTCCTGTAAGAGGAAACGCAGCGCCACCTGCGCCAGTGATTTACCGTGCTTCTCGCCGATGGCTGTGAGCACCGGATTGTTGAAGAAATCTTTTTTTCCTTCCGCAAATGGCGCCCATGCCTCGTGCTGCACGCCGTACTTGACCATGTACTGGTGCGCCATTTTCTGTTGCTGGAAGACGTGCGTTTCCACCTGGTTCACTGCCGGGGTGATCTCAGCAAACTGGCAGAGATCGACGAGCCGATCTGGATAGAAGTTGCTGACGCCGATCGCCCGCAGCTTGCCTGCTTTGAGTGCATCCTCCATCGCGCGGTAAGCGCCGTAGTAATCACCGAATGGCTGGTGGATCAGCATCAGGTCGATGTAATCGCTCTGCAGATTCGCCAGGGACTTGTCAATCGATGCCGCTGCACGCTCGTAGCTCGCGTTCGACATCCATATCTTCGTTGTCAGAAAAAGTTCCTCACGCGGCACGCCACAGCTGGCCACCGCCTGACCGACTGCTGCTTCGTTGCCGTAAGATTGCGCTGTGTCAATCGCACGATAGCCCACGCTGATCGCATCCAGTACACACCGCGTGCAATCTTTGCCTGGAACTTGAAATACACCGTAACCCAGCTGTGGCATTTTGACACCGCCCTTCAAAGTTACATAATCCATGGTTATTCATCCTTTCATATTTTTCTGTAGCGCAGCCACAGAGTGTCACCTTCAAGCTTCTGCATTTCCACAAGGGAAAAATCTTTCGTGATCTCTTTTGTGCTTGCGCTTTCAAAAATCGAGAGTCCGCGGGCTTTGCCGCTCGTCACTGGTGCAACGACAAGACTCAGCTCATCGATGCAGCCTGCCGTAAGAAAATGTGCATTCGTGACACCACCACCGGCGAGCATGAGGCTGCGTACGCTGAGAGCAGCACAGAGCTTTTCCAGCAGCGGCGGCACATCGATCGTTTGTGTTCCACAAAAGAGGTAACTCACGCCGAGCGTCCGCAGATACTGTAAATACGCATCCGAGGCCTGCTCTGTCAGCACCTCGACGACCACCGCTGGCGCGCGCCCCTCCCTTTCGATGATCGGCGACTTATAGCCAAGCTTGCCTTCGGGATCGAGCGCGATAATGAGCTGTTGTGCTTCCTGCGCCGCTGGCGCAAGGTAATCCTCCCTAGCCACTGACGCGAAATTTTCATCCAACTGCGCCAGACCGTTGGCGTATCCACCAAGCATCGTCGTCGTGCCGTAGAGCGTTGCCCGACAGTCGTAGAACCCGCGCAGCTCGTTGTAAGCCCTGAGTGCCGGCGCTGCTGTAGCAGTCTCCATGAAATCACCGCTGATCTTGCCATCCAGCGAGGTGCACATATGGCAGATAACCCATGGTCGATTCATCACATTACCCTCACTTCTGGCCGTCGACGTCTGGCACCATCGTCACATATTTTTCGAGCAATTCTGGCGTGCTGGTATAGTAGCGTTTCTGCTTATCCATGGCAGCAATCTGTTCCATCTCGACATCTGTCAACGCAAAATCAAAGATGTCAAAATTGTCTTTGATGTGATCAGGATTTTTGGAGCCAGGAATAACAATGTTTCCATCCTGAATATGCCAGCGCAAAATGATCTGCGCGCTGCTTTTGCCGTATTTCGTACCAAACTCGGCAAAAAGCGGCTCTTCGATCAATGTTTTATCGCCGTGGCCGAGTGGATACCAGGCTTGGATGACAATGCCTTCTTTGTCGAGGAAAGCTTTCAGAGCTTTTTCCTGAGAATAAGGATGTACCTCTGTCTGCAAAATCTGTGGCTTCACTTCACAAATATCCAGAATCTCCTTGATCTGATCTTCATTGAAATTAGAAAGTCCAATAGCCTTGACCTTTCCTTCCTTGTAGGCCTTTTCCATCTGGCGATAACCAGCAACGTAGTTTCCCGCTGGCTGATGGATCAGAAGGAGATCGATGTAATCGGTATCCAAACGTTCGAGAGTTTTATCGATGGCATCGTTCTCTTCATAGAAGCATGGCCATATTTTCGTCTCAAGGGAAATATCCTCGCGCGCCACTCCAGAGTGTTTCATAGCGCGGCCCACAGCTTTTTCATTCATGTAAGCATTGGCTGTGTCAATGAGCCGATAGCCATATTCGAGCGCTGCAAGCACCGACGCCTCCGCTTCGTCCGGGCTGAGCAGGAAAGTCCCAATCCCAGCCATCGGCATCTTGATCCCATTGTTCAAAGTTACATATTCCATGATTATTTCATCCTTTCTACTGATGTTTGTTTGATCTCTGTGCCGCCGAACACTTGCGACATTTCCACGCCATCCAGTGCTTCGTCGATGGCCATAACCTCCTCATGCGAGAGCATGACATCTGCGGCGCCAGCGTTTTCTCTCAAGCGTTCCGGATGACGGCTGCCTGGGATCGGTACGATCCACGGTTTCTTGCAAAGCATCCAGGCCAGAGAAATCTGCGCCGGTGTCGCATTTTTGCGCGCCGCCAAGTCATCCAGCAGAGCGAACAGCGCCCGATTTTGATCCATCGCCTCATCCGTGAACTGAGGCATCGTAGCACGGTAGTCAACCTTCGCATCAAAGTGTTCGCCTTTTCCGTATTTGCCGGTGAGCAAACCGTTGGCCATCGGCGAAAAAGCCACAAGCCCCACGCCCAGCTCTTCCAGCACCGGGAAGAGCGCTTCGTAATGACGCACCATCATCGAGTAGCGGTTTTCGACCGCCGTCACTGGGCAGACAGCGTGCGCCCGACGCAGATAGTTTTTATTTGCTTCTGAAATGCCCCAGTGCAGGATCTTTCCCTCCTTGATGAGATCTGCCATCACGCCAGCCACAATCTCCGGCTCCACCTGTGGATCAATACGATGCTGAAAATAGAGATCAATGTGGTCGGTGCGCAAGCGCTTGAGCGAGCCTTCCATCGACCGACGGATCGTTTCCGGTCGGGAATCCGGAATGAGCGGATAGGGACGTTTGCTGCTCGCGAGGTCAAAGCGAATGCCAAATTTTGTCGCAATCTGCACCTTGTCGCGCACCTCTTTCAAAGCTTCGCCAACAAGCCGTTCATTCACATGGGGGTCGTCTTCCGTACCATACACCTCCGCCGTGTCAAAAAAGGTGTACCCCGCCTCAAAGGCTTCGCGGAGCACGCGCACTGCTTCTTTTTCGTCAAGGGCTTCGCCATAAGCATGGGAAAGCCCCATGCAACCATAGCCAAGAGCGGATACTGACAAATCCTGTCCTAATTTTCTTGTTTCCATCTGTTACGCCTCCTCTTTTTCTATGATTTTATCTTAACTGTTTTCTCATCGAGCCCGAAGTCTCGCTTTGTTACGAAGTTTGAACCATTTGGTTTAGAGTCTCTACCAGACAAAAAGTAAACAGGCCTGTCCTGGCATAGAGGGGAAGCTGTCCAGGACAGGCCTGTTTTTTTATGAAACAAAGGAAAAAACTTTCCTCAGTTTCCGAAAAATAGACGATCCTGCCAACGGTCCTATGCTGGCAGTCATTTGCCACGCACGCCAAAGCCGCGCGGCAAAATCATCCAACTGCAAGTGTCACTTACTCACGCAGCGATACTGGAAAGCCAGTTTTGCACATCGCTTTCCGTAGCACCGCTGGAAAATCGATAGCCTGTCTGCCAGTCGCCAGTGTCAGCGAGATCTGCGAGCAGTTCGCCGCTCTGGCCAATACCGGAACTGGAAGATGTACAGAATGGGATCACGGTTTTGCCACTGAAGTCATTGGCTTCGACGAATCCATCCACCGGCCATGCTGCGATTCCCCACCAGATCGGATAACCGATGTAGACGGTGTCGTAGTCGTCCCAGTTATCCACGGTATCCTGAACGAGGGCGATATCGCGCAAGGCTTCGTTTTCATGTTCGGCATTAACGCGGCTCGATGGATCGGTCCAGTCCAGATCCTCAGACGTATAAGGGTCGCTCGGTTCGAGTTCGAAAAGATCCGCGTCGGTCTCTTCAGCGATCATATTTGCCACGCGTTCTGTGTTTCCGCTAGCGGAAAAATAAACCACGAGCGTACGCCCATTATCTGGCTCAGGCGTTGGTTCTTCTTCCGGAGGCAAAGTCCCTTGCATATTCATCAGCACCGTTGCAGCTTCTGCACGGGTCATGCCTGCTTGAGGCGCAAACATATTGCCATCGCGACCATTCATAAGACCTGTTTCTGCTGCCCAGGCGATTGCTTCCGTAGCGTAATCTGAAATCTCAGTCTGATCTGCATAAACATTTGTCGTTGTCGTTTCTGGATTACCGGCGGCATTCCACAGCATGGTTGCAGTCTGCTCGCGGGTCACCGTATTGTTTGGTCCAAAAAATCCGTCCCCAATACCGTGCACCACGCCAGTTTCAGCAGCCCATGCGACTGATGCTGCAAACCAATCGTCCGCATTCGTATCACTGAAGCTATCTTCCATTGTCGCCGCTGGGCTGCCAGCCATACGATGGAGGGTGGTGGCAAGCATGGCGCGCGTCATTGTCTGATCGGGTGCAAAAGTCTGGTCTGCGACCCCGACCATAAGGCTGCTATCTGTCACATAAGCGACAGCATCAGCATACCAGCTGTCAGCCGCCACGTCGACATAGCCTGTATCATCCACGGCTGCATAGGCGCTGCTCCCAAACGTAAAGAACAGCACCACAACTATTATTGCGCTAAGTAATTTCTTCATGACTTATCATCCTCTCACGATCGATCACGCAAGCGTTTCGACCCATTCCTGCACCTCATCATCACCAGCGCCGCTGGAGAATCGCATACCATCCTGCCAATCGCCGGTACCCGCGAGGTCTGCGAGTAATTCGCCGCTCTGTCCCATGCCGGAACTTGCGGAGGTGGCAAATGGGATCACTGTTTTATCGGAAAAATCGTTGGCTTCGACGAAACCGTCCACCGGCCAGGCGGCAATGCCCCACCAGATCGGATAGCCAATGAATACGGTGTCGTAATCGTCCCAGCCATCCACTGTGGTATTCACCAGCGGCACATCGCGCAAGGATTCGTCTTCGTATTCACGGCTGACTCGACTCGATTCGTCGTTCCAGTTCAGATCGTCATCGGTATAAGGCTCGGTTGGCTCGATTTCAAAGAGATCGCCGCCGGTTGCCTCTGCAATTGAATTTGCCACACGCTCTGTGTTTCCGGTCGCAGAATAGTATACAACGAGCACATTTCCGAGGTCTGTTGATGATTCTTCGGTGGTTGCGCTGGTTTCGTCGCTGGCAGAAGATACTGAGCTGCTGGATGTATCAGCGCTGGAAGTTGAACCGCTCCCTCCGCTAGAGCAGGCGACAAGGCAAAACATCAACAGACACGATAAAACAACGGTTGCTAATTTTTTCATTGAGACTTATTCCTTTCAAAGATCACATTATTTGTTACACAGGCAAAAAATGTCGTACACATCGTCGTGCGTCAATTTTTTGTAGCTGCCGGCGGAGAGCCCGCAGGAATCGGCGATGGTGCGCAGGGTTTCAGCATCGAGCGCAAGGCCCAATTCTTTAAAACTTGTAGGCAGACCAATCTCCTTGATGAAATCAGCAAGCGCATCGATCCCCGCCAAGGCCAGTTCTTCATCAGTCCTCTCACCGCGCGAGATACCCCAGACGTTCTTAGCGAAACGCACAAACTTACTGAGTCCGTCTTTGTAAATCATGCGATAATAGACCGGATGCAGCACGGCGAGCCCTGCGCCATGGTTGCAGTCTGTGAATGCGCCAAGCTGGTGCTCCATGTTGTGGCACTGGAAATCGCATTGTTTGCCCATCTTGATCACACGATTTTCGCCCATTGTCGCTTCCCACATGAGATTGGAACGGGCCGTGTAATCCTTCGGATCCTTGATGGCTGCACGCAGATCGCGGATCACGCCTTTCATCAGCGCTTCCATGATATCGTCAGAAACGTTGTCTTCGTTTGGTGCGCTGAAATAGGTCTCCATGATATGAGAGAGAATATCGAAACCACCGCCCACCATCTGGCGTTTTGGCACGCTGTAAGTGTAGGTTGGATCCAAGAGCGCAAAGCGTGGATTCAGTTCTGGATAATCACGGCCGGTCTTGACCTTCAGCGCTTCGTTTGTGATCACGGCGCCGCCGTTGCATTCGCTACCGGTGCCAGTGACGGTGACGATGACGCCGAGCGGCAGCGGCTGCACCTCGAAGACACCTGGCTTGGCCCAAAAATCGTTCCAAATATCGCCATCGTAGACAGCTTGCAGGCTGACCGCTTTGCAGCAATCCATCACCGAGCCGCCGCCCACAGCGAGGATCATGTCGACGTTGTTTTCCCGAGCAAGTTTGGCGCCTTCCTGCACCTTGGCGTAGGTTGGGTTGGCCATGATGCCGGAAAATTCTACGATGGTCTTGCCAGCATCATTGAAAATTCCAGTGATCTCGTCATAGATGCCGTTACGTTTGATGGAGCCACCGCCGTAAGCCAGAAGAATCGTCTACGCACTGGCGGTGCGATCTTTCAGATATTCTTTGGCGACACCTTTTCCAAAATACACTTTTGTGGCGTTTTGAAAAATAAAGTTGTTCATAATAGTCATCCTTTCTGATTATCCTGTATCATTCTAAACACGTCTGCGTGGCATTCCTGCTACGGACTTGCCTTTCCTTTCTTACTCACAGTATAAAAAAATCGAGACCTCTACAGAAGTCTCGATCTGTTACTCACTATGTACCTATTGGTTTACGCTCGTTCTTTTGTCGCACGCTGCACTGCCGCCAAAAATTGCTGCACCACTGATGTCGGTTCTGGAGCATGCAGAAGACCGAAAGGAATAGTGTACGCCCAATCCACCGGCATAATTTTCAGAAGTGGGTGCACGTAGCGCCAGTTTTCTACAGCCATGAGCACACAATCATTGTTCTCGCACTGGTTAAAAACGGCGGTATCGTAAAAATCAAAGTCAACGATCTCAATCTCAGGATGGTTTTTCCAGACATCATCGCGCAGCATATCCACATAATAGCTCCAGCCACGGCGCATCAGCATGAGCTGTTCGCCGTAAAGGTCACGGATGTCCAGCCGCTCCTTCTGCGCCAATCGGTGATGCACGGAGACAGCCACACAGATCGGTTCGCGCGAAATCACGGTGCCGGCGCACTGACGCAGATGAAGCATGGTGGCATCAAAGATTCCCGGCACAACATCGATGTTCTGCCCAAGATTTCCAAGAATCTCCCGCGCGTTTTCCGGCGTGTTGTCAAACGGCACGAGCTGGAACTTGATATTCGGGCAATATTCCTGCAAGCGCGACCAGAGATCCACCAACACCTGCGCTGGCGTCATCGGCGAGGTGCCAATACGAATGACTTCTTCGCTCTCCTGCATGGCGTTTTTTGCCCGCGTCACCGAATCCTTGCAATACTGGATCACATAGCGCGCATCCTGGAGCATAGAATGCCCCGCCGCCGTCAGAATCAAACCGCGATGAGTGCGGCGGAAAAGCTGTACGTCCAGATCGCGCTCCAGCGCATTGATCTGCTTAATCACCGCTGGCGGCGAGATAAAAAGTTTTTCTGCGGCTTTATTGAAGCTACCTACTTCAGCAACTACAATAAATGTTTCAAGCTGAGGATTGTACATAACGCTCGCAACCTTTCCTGATGTTTCCTCTATTGTTCCGCATTTGTGACATACTGTCAATAAAAAAATACACGCCTCATGCAAGACGTGTATGCAAAGATTTATTTACAGCCTTCTCTTGAAATCCTCGTAGCCAAATTCTCGCACGAGTTGATAGCCTGTCTGGGCACAGCCGCGATAGATGGCTGGCAGTGGCATGCCGTTGAAGGTATTGGTCTTGACCATGGTGTAGAGGGCCATGTCGTCAAAAACGAGCGTATCGCCGACGACGAGTGGTTTGTCGAAGGAATAATCTCCGATGACGTCACCAGCCAGGCAGGTTGGTCCACCAAGGCGATAGGTGTGGGCGAATTCGTCTGGCTCGCCGGCATTTTCCAGCGGTGGGCGATAAGGCATTTCGATGACATCTGGCATATGGCAGGCGGCAGAGGTGTCGAGAATGGCGATATCCATGCCGTTATGCACAAGATCGACGACAGATGTCACAAGATATCCGGCGTTCAAGACAACGGCTTCGCCTGGTTCGAGATAAACGTCGACGCCGTAGGTTTCGCGCAACCGGCGCACGGTAGCGATCAATGCATCGATGTCGTAATCGATGCGGGTGATGTGGTGACCGCCGCCGAGATTGAGCCATTTCATCTGGTGCAGAAGATCGCCGAAATCGCGCTCGACGACTTCCAGCGTTTCCGCGAGGGCGTCTGCGTTCTGTTCGCAGAGGGTGTGGAAATGCAGTCCGTCGATGCCTGTGAGATCTGCAGCATGCAGCGCGTCAGCGAGAATGCCGAAGCGGCTTCCTTCTACACAGGGATCGTAGATGGCGTGGTCCTGGGTGGAATGCATCGGATTGATGCGCAGTCCTGCGCTTTTTCCTGCTGCAAGGACGCGCTCCTTGAAATGATCCCACTGGGTGAGGCTGTTGAACACGATGTCGTCGGCGTAGTCCAAAAGCTCGTCGAACCACTGATCCTGATACGCCGGACAGAAAACATGGGTCTCGCCACCCATCTCCTCATGGCCGAGGCGCGCTTCAAAAAGTCCGCTGGCTGTAGAGCCGCAGAGAACCTCACGGATCTGCGGATAGCACTGATAGACGCTGAACGCTTTCTGAGCGAGGAGGATCTTGGCGCCGCTTTCATCCATGACGTATTTCAGGATCTGCAGGTTCGTATCTAAAATTTCTTCATCAACAACAAAATAGGGGGTTTGCACCCCCTGTAATACTGGCCAGTTCTTCATCAGTCGACGAGCACCGGATTACGTTCTTCGATCCAAGGCAGGCCCCACTTGTTCAGGGCTTCCATGAATGGATCCGGATCGAATTCTTCGATGTTCTTAACGCCAGGACCTTTCCAGACGCCGGTCATCAAGAGCATGGCGCCGATCATCGCTGGAACGCCGGTGGTGTAGCTGACAGCCTGGCTGCCAACTTCTTTGTAGCATTCCTGATGGTCGCAGACGTTGTAGAGCTGATAGGTTTTATCCTTGCCATCTTTTTTGCCGCGGAAAATGCAGCCGATGTTGGTCTTGCCGACGGTGCGTGGGCCGAGGCTGGCAGGATCTGGCAGAACGGCTTTGAGGAACTGCAGTGGAACGATCTGCTTGCCTTCAAATTCGATCGGCTCGATGGAGGTCATGCCGACGTTTTCCAGGCAGCGCAGATGGGTGAGATAGCTTTCGCCGAAGGTCATAAAGAAACGGATGCGCTTGATGCCAGGGATATTGAGCGCGAGAGATTCGATCTCTTCGTGGTGCAGGAGGTACATATCCTTCTTGCCAACCTGTGGGAAATCGTAGACGCGCTTGATCTCCATTGGTTCGGTTTCAACCCAGTGGCCGTCTTCCCAGTAGCTGCCCTTGGCAGAAACTTCGCGGATATTGATCTCAGGGTTGAAGTTGGTCGCAAATGGATAGCCGTGGTCGCCGCCGTTGCAGTCGAGAATGTCGATGTAGTTGATCTCGTCAAATTCGTGCTTCAGCGCATACGCTGCGAAAACGCTGGTGACCCCTGGGTCAAATCCGCTGCCGAGGAGCGCGGTGATGCCAGCTTCTTCGAAGCGTTCGCGATACGCCCACTGCCATTTGTATTCAAACTTGGCGGTGTCTTCTGGTTCGTAGTTGGCAGTGTCAACGTAGTCGGTCTTAGTTGCCAGGCAGGCATCCATGATGGTGAGATCCTGATATGGAAGAGCGAGGTTGACGACAACATCTGGCTGGAACTGTTCGATCAGCGCGATGATGTCTTCGGTCTTATCAGCGTCAAGCTGCGCAGTGTGGAGTTTTGTTTTCCCACCGGCGAGTTTTGCTGCGAGTTCGTCGCACTTGCTCTTTGTGCGGCTCGCGATCATGACTTCTTCAAATACTTCACTGTTCTGGCACATTTTGTGGATCGCTACAGAAGCGACACCACCACAACCAATTACTAAAGCTTTTCCCAATTGAAAGTCCCTCCTTAAAAATTTTGCGATGGATGAGTGATTTTATTTAACATAGGCAAGCAGCATTTCGCGCAATACCTTGCAAGCAACAGCGGTGGAGACGCCGGAGGCGTCATAATGCGGCGAGAGCTCGTTCATGTCGAAGCCAACGACGTTAAGCGCTTCCAGCGCAAGCAGGGCTTCCTCCAGATCCTGGAAGAAAACGCCGCCAGCCTCTGGCGTGCCGGTGCCGCAGAAAAGCGACGGATCGAGCACATCGAGATCGAGCGTGACATAGACAGGCACGTCGCTGCCGAGCGCCAGCACGACATCGAGCACGTCTTTGACATTGAACGGATGAAAATCTGTGTGCGCAAAGGCAAAATCCCATTCAGCGCGCTCGCCTGAGCGAATGCCAAACTGGTGGATGCGCCCATCGCCCAACAGATCGTGGCAACGGCGAATGACGGTGGCATGGGACAAACGCTCGCCGAGGTAGTCATCGCGCAGATCGGTGTGTGCGTCGAAATGGATGATGTGCAGCTCAGGATATTTCTGCACCATGGCGCGCACAGCGCCGAGCGTGACCAGATGTTCGCCGCCGAGCATGACTGGCATCTTTCCAGCTTCCAGGATCTCAGCGGTACGCGCGCAGATCTCTTCGAGCACAGCCTCGGTGTTGCCAAACGGCAGCAGCAGGTCGCCGCTGTCGAACACGGCGATGTCTTCGAGGTCCTTGTTCTGATACGGGCTGTAGGTCTCAATGCCGTCACTTTCCGCGCGAATGGCGCCAGGGCCAAAGCGCGTGCCCGGGCGAAACGACGTCGTCCCGTCGAACGGCGCACCGAAGATCACAGCGCGGGCTTCGTCAAAATCTGCTTCCGCAGCGATAAAATTCATGATATTTGGGTTCATTCGTCGTCTTCCTCCGGCTCTACATTCATGAGCAGATCCTGCACATAGTTTGGCAGATAGAAGCTGCCATGGTGCAGATTGGTGTTATAGTAGCGGGTGACAAGTCCGCGCGCATTCCAGCGCGCTGCGTCCATATCCTTGACAGGATGGTATTTTTTCGAAGCAAAGCCGAAGAGCCAGTGCCCGGATGGATAAGTTGGAATGTGCGCCTGATAGACGCGGGAAAGCGCAAAGCTGTCAACAATGCGCTTGTGCGCACGCTGCATGGCGCGGGCATCTTCTTTGTAGAACGGGCTTTCATGTTGATTGACCATGATGCCGTCAGCGTGCAGCGCCTTGAAGCAGTTGCCGTAAAATTCTTTCGTGAACAGCCCTTCGCCGGGACCGAACGGATCAGTGGAATCGACGATGATCAGATCGTACTCATCGACACATTTGCGCACATACTTGAGGCCGTCGGCAATGTGAATGTGCACCCGCGGATCGTCAAACCCACAGGCCGTCTGCGGCAACCATTCGCGGCAGACAGCGATGACGCGCTCGTCGATCTCGACAACGTCGATGTGTTCGATCTCCGGATAACGCGTGAGCTCGCGCAGACAGCCACCGTCGCCGGCGCCGATAACGAGCACCTTGCGCACGTTTGGATGCACCGCCATTGGCACATGCACGATCATTTCGTGGTAGATGAACTCATCCTTTTCGGTGAGCATCATGATTCCGTCCAGCGTGAGAAAGCGGCCAAATTCCTCGCTCTCGAACACATCGATGCGCTGAAAATCGCTTTGCTCCGTGTAGAGCTGGCGGTCAAATTTGATGGAGAATTTAACATCCTTGGAATGGGGTTCTGTATACCAAAGTTCCATTGTGTACCTCCTTAGTCGATGACGTTGAGCCTGTTGACACCCATGTCTTCCGGCCCGAGCATGCTGCAGCCTTTTTGCTTGGCGTAGCGGATGTATTCCACGATCTCCTTGGTGACAAGCTCACCTGGCGAGAGGATCGGAATGCCCGGCGGATAGATCATGACAAATTCGGCGCAGATATGGCCGACGCATTTCTCCAGCACCAGAGATTTCTTCGGCGCGTAAAACGCGCGGTGCGGCGTCATCTTGACGATCGGATTGATGTATTCCTGCTCAAACATATTAACAGCAGGCTTTTTGAAACGGCGACGGATCTCCTGCAGCGCGCCGATCAGGCGCTCAATATCTGCAGGGCGATCGCCGATGGAAATATACGCCAGGAAATTGCCAAGATCGCCGAGCTCCACCTGGATGTCGTATTCATCGCGCAGAAGGTCGTACACCTCAATGCCAGCAAGACCAAGGGCCAACGTATTGACAGAAAGCTTCGTGCGGTCAAAGTCGAACACACTGTCGCCATCGATCAGATCGTAGCCATACGCCCAGTAATCGCCAATGGCGTTGATCTCCCGGCGCGCATATTCCGCCATATCGAGCACGCGGGCAAACGTTTCGTGTCCGCGCAGCGCCAGATTGCGGCGGGAAATATCCAGACTCGACAAGAGCAGATAGGAGCCGCTCGTCGTCTGCGTCAGATTGATGATCTGGCGCACATAGTCCGCGTTCATATTTGGCCCCAGAAGCAAGATCGAGCTTTGCGTCAGCGAGCCGCCGCTCTTGTGCATGCTCACCGCCGCCATATCTGCACCGACGTGCATCGCCGCCTTTGGCAGCCCATCGCCAAAATAGAAATGCGTGCCGTGGGCCTCATCAGCGAGCACCTTCATACCATGGGCATGGGCGATCTCGACGATCGCCTCCAGATTGGAGCAGATGCCATAGTACGTTGGATTGTTGACAAGCACCGCCTTCGCATTTGGATGCGCCTCGATCGTTTTTTTCACATCCTCGATCTCCATGCCGAGGGAGATCCCCAGGCGCTGGTTCAGCTGTGGATTGATGTAGATCGGCTCCGCATCAACGAGCACAAGCGCATCGATGACGCTGCGGTGTACATTGCGCGGCAAAATGATCTGGTCCCCAGGCGAGACGACCGATAGGATCATCGCCTGCACAGCAGATGTCGTGCCGCCCACCATCAAAAAAGCCGCCTGAGCTTCAAAAGCATCGGCGGCAAGCATCTCGGCTTCGCGGATCACGCTGACTGGATGGCAGAGATTGTCCAGGCATTTCATCGAGTTGACATCGATGGAAACGCAGGCCTCTCCAAGGAAAGCAGCGAGTTCTTTGTTGCCTTTGCCGCGCTTGTGACCAGGTACATCAAAGGGAACGATGCGCTGACTCTTAAAATCCTCCAGCGCGTCCAAGATTGGCATTCGATCCTGATTCACCTAATGGTCCCTTCCTTTCTCAGTAAACGTTGCAGCTCATAATCTCAGTAAACGTTGCAGCCGCTGAAGATCTCGATCATTTCGCGACGAAGATTCTGTGTGATCTCCAGGCGTTTCTGAGGCTGCAGTTCATAAGCGTCCGTATTGAATAAATAATTTTGAATATCAAGCTCCTTAATGAGCATTTTTGTATGATAGATGTTGGCCTGATAGATATTGATATCGACAGCGTCGTAGCGCTTCAGCGTTGCGTCATCGATATACTCCTGGATGGAGCTCATCGGATGATCGTTGAAGATCTTTTTGCCATCAACATCGCGCGTAAATCCGCGCACGCGATAATCCATCGTGATGATGTCCGAATCGAAGCTGCCGATCAGATAATCCAGCGTAGACAGCGGCGTGATCTCGCCACATGTCGCAACATCGATGTCCACACGAAACGTAGCGATCGCATTTTCCGGATGATATTCCGGATACGTGTGCACCGTCACATGGCTCTTGTCCAGATGGCCGACGATCGTGTCACTCTTCTGCGATGGGACCATCGATCCCTCAGCGATCAGAAGCGTCACACTCGCTCCCTGCGGATCGTAATCCTGGTGGGCGATATTCAGCACATTGGCCCCGATCATATCCGTGACATTGACAAGAATATCCGTGAGACGATCCGAGTTGTACTGTTCATCGATATATGCCACGTAATCCCGCTGCTCGCGAACAGTGCGCGCATAGCAGACATCATATATATTAAAGCTCAAAGCCTTCGTGAGGTTATTGAACCCATACAAGCGGAGCTTATCTTTCATCTTCCACTCTCTCCATTTCCCAAGAAAATGTCGCTGATTCTATGGCGCGCCTCGCCACGAGACGCCTGTCAAGCCATTTTAAGTATAGCAAGAGTCGGCCCCCGCGTCAATCGCAAGCGACGCCGCAGCCGGCGATTTTTCACCGCGCGCATCAGATTTTCGCCCGTCCTCCTCCGCGAAAAATTTTCGCAGTCAGCCATCAGTGAAAAATCCTCACCAGCCTTCTCCGCCCATAGCCCAGAGTCCCGCCAGCAGACGACATATAAAAAAGTCGTATGAATTTTTGAAATTTTAATGCTACCGCTTGTTTCCATCCGCCCGTCCTGTTATAATTCAAATTAAAGGAACCGATAAAAAGGATTAACCGTGGTCGCCGCCAGCGGCCACACGCAATGACAGAAAGGGGCAATGACTATGGGAACACACGAACACAACCATCCACACGCTGAAGCCGCCAGAGAGCGCGTCCGCGAAGGCGTCCGCCGCTCCAAACTGACCGTCGACCGTTTCCGCGAGCCGGAAAACAAAACAGCGCTGAAACACGCTGCAGCGATCATCAAGCACGACATTCTCGGCTTCTTCGGCGAAGTGCGCAACATCATCAAGCAGACAGAAGGGCTTGAAAGCTATGCCAACTGCAAGCAGAGCCCAACCTGCAACGACGCCATCGAAGAATACCGCGTCCACATCCCACCGATGTACGACGAAGTTCTCACCGACGAGCCCGTGAAACCAACGCCTGGCGCCGCCACTGTCAACGCCATCACAAGCGCAGCGCAGGCCGTCGGCGACATCTTAGACGACGCCGGAAATGTTGAAGCCTTCGCCAACCGCCACCAGGCTTTCCCAGGCGATCCAACGAAATTCGATCCAAATCGCCCACAGCCTGAGATCTTCAAAGACGTCGACGACAAAATCCGCAAAACAACCACCGTCGTCGAAACGCCCGGCGAGATCAAAGTCGTCAAAGATCCAACCGCCAAGCCATACAAAGGCCCAGTTGAAACCGTCGTCGATGCAGCAACTGCCGTCGGCGAGATCCTCGACGACGCCGGCAACATCGAAGCCTTCGCCAACCGCCATCAGGCTTTCCCTGGCGACCCAACCAAATTTGACCCAAATCGCCCACAACCGGAAATTTTCAAGGACGTTGACAGTGCACTCAAGAAAAAAGTCACCGTCACCGAAACACCAGTCAACGAGGGCGAAAAATAATCTTTACAAAAAAATGAGCCGCGAAAATGTGCGGCTCATTTTTCTTTGCCATGAAAAAATACGCCCCACCGCAAAGGCAGGGCGTATCCAAAGGATTCAGGTATGAGGATTATTTGCTTTTCTTGTATTCTTTAACAGCTTCGGTCAGCGCTGGAACAACCTGGAAGAGGTCACCAACGATGCCGTAGGTTGCGATTTCAAATACAGGAGCTTCTGGATCGTTGTTGATAGCGATGATCGTACCAGATTTTTCCATACCAACCTGGTGCTGGATAGCGCCGCTGATCCCGACAGAAACAAAGATGTCAGGGTTAACGGTCTTACCAGTCTGACCAACCTGCTGAGCAACTGGCATCCAGCCAGCGTCAACAGTCTTACGGCTACCTGCTACAACGCCGCCGAGTGCATCAGCGAGGTCTTCCAGGAGCTTGAAGTTTTCAGCTTTGCCGAGACCACGGCCACCGCAAACGATGATGTTTGCATCTTCAATGCGGATAGCGCCGTCGTCAACAGTCTGCACGAATTCAAGGAATTTGGTGCGGAGGTTTTCAGGTTTGATGGTGATCTTTTCGGTGATCACTGGAACCTTGCGGCCATCCTGACGTTCAGCCTTCTTGAACACAGCTGGACGAACGGTACCCATCTGAGGACGGGTGTTAGGGCAATAGATGTGACCCATGAGGTTACCGCCGAGTGCTGGACGGATCCAGGTTACAACGCCGTCTTTGTCGATTTCCAGCTCGGTGCAGTCTGCGGTCAGACCAGTGTGCATATTGCAGGCAACTTTTGGACCGAGGTCACGACCATTGAAGGTTGCGCCAAAGAGGATAGCGGATGGTTTGTGCTTGTTGATCAGTTCGATGACAGCCTGGGAATAAGCTTCGGTGCCATAGTGTGCAAATTCAGGGCCTTCAACAGAAACGACCTTGTCTGCGCCATAAGCAGCAGCTTCTTCGATGCATTTCTTGTTGTCTTCGCCGATGACCATAGCCCAAACTTCCTGGCCGCATTCGACGGCCATGCGTTTTGCTTCGTTCAACAATTCGAGGCCGACGTTTTTAGGTTCATTGTTTTCCTGTTCAATGAAGACCCAAAGGTTTTTATATTCTTTCAGATCCATGTTTTTTCAGCCTCCCTTAGATCAAGTTGTTTTCAGTCAGTTTTGCCATCAGGTTCGCAACAGATTCCTTGGCGTCCTTACCGGTGACGTCTTCACCACGGGTGCGCATTTTTGGTGGATGTGCGCTGCGAACGTTGGTTGGGGAACCCTTGAGACCGATCTTGGTACGGTCGAGGGCTTCGCCGAGCATGTCAGCAGAGATCCATTCAACTTTAGCGCGCTTTGCAGCGATCTTACCGCGAACGGTACCACGACGTGGTTTGTTGATGTCTTTGGTAACAGCGATCAGTGCAGGGAGCTTGGTTTCGAGGACTTCGTAGCCCATTTCATGAGCACGTTTGGTCTTCAGGGTTTCGCCAGCAACTTCTGCACCGATGCAGTAGGTGATCTGTGGCAGACCGAGGTGTTCTGCAAGTTCAGGACCAACCTGACCGGTATCACCGTCGACAGCCATGATGCCGCAGACGATCAGGTCAAATGGTGCGCCCTGTTTTTCTTCCAGATATTTCGTTGCAACTGCAAGGGAGTAGCTGGTCGCATAGGTATCTGCACCACCGAATGCACGGTCGGTGAGGAGATATGCTTCATCGCAGCCCATGCTGATGCATTCACGGAGCGCTTCTTCTGCAGGAGGAGGCCCCATGGTCAGCAAGGTGATGGTGGTATCTGGATTCTGTTCTTTCAGAGTGACTGCAGTTTCAACTGCGTTCAAGTCCATTGGGTTAACAATACTTGGTACCCCTTTACGGATCAGGGTATTGGTTACTGGATCGACCTTAATTTCGGAGGTATCCGGAACCTGTTTAATGCATGCTAAGATTCTCATAGTTCACTGCTCCTCTTTCTTCGTTATGAAATTTCAACGATCTCTAACAATCAGCCTTGTTTAGACAGGAAGCCGTGACCCTGGGTTGGATAGTTCCAGTCATAGCCAGGGCGGCGTTCGTTGAGACGTTCGCAAACAAGACGGCAGTTCCCGCATTCGAGGCAACCGACGTGGTCAAAGGTCATAATATCGTTGATGTCGTCCCATTTGTAACGTTCAGCAGGGCAGCTATAGGTGCAGGCACGATGGGTGCAGGTACGGCATGCTTCTTTATCAATGACGATGTGTGCGTGTTCGTCATCACTGTCGAAACGGTCGGCTGCAAGACGGTCGTCCATGTTCAATTTTTTCATCATAATGAGAATACCCCCTTGATTGCATCTTTTGCTACGCTAAACACTTTGACCTTAGGCAGACCCTTAACGATGCTCTTCACAACGCCCTGAGCTGCGCCGCCATCAACTTTGTACATGCTCTGGAGCGCGTTGATAGCGAGATCTGGGTAGGTCGTGAAGAGGTGTTCGCTGTTGGCCATGTAGTGATGCGCATTCTTGAGCGTCTTGAAGTCATTCAGGGTGTTGTGTTCAAGACGTGCAGTATACATGCTCAGGAAATCTTTCGTGAAGATGCCTTTTGCGAGTGCCTGTTCAGCGGTTTCAGCTGCTGCGATACCACTCATGATGGCATAGTCCATACCACGAACGGTGTAACCACGGTTCAGGCAGAGACCTGCAGCGTCACCGGTAACGAGGATCCCGTCGCCGCAGAATTCGGAGAAGGAGTCGTAGCCGCCTTCTGGAATAAGGTGTGCGGTGTATTCAACGAGTTCGCCGCCATCGATGTATTTACCGATGATTGGATGTTCTTTGAGCGCTTCCATAGCGTCTGGCAGATGCAGGCCGCTTTCTTTCCAGGTCTTGGAATCCTGTACAAGGCCGATGGAAATGGTGTCCTTGTTGGTGTACATGAAAAGACCACCAAAGATGCCCTGGTTTGCAGAGCCCATACCAAGGAGAGCGACACCCTTGTCGCTGTCGGTGTTGAAGCGGTCGTTGATGACGTTTTCTTTGAGACGGATGACGGATTTCACGCCGACTGCGATGTTTTCAAGACGGATTGGATCGATAACGCCAGCGCGTTCTGCAACGAGAGCGTTAACACCTTCTGCATCGATGACGAGATCGCATTCGAGGGATTCTTCGCCAACGGTAACACCGCATACGCGGCCATCCTTGCGGATGAGACCGTCTACGCAAGCACCGCCGATAACGAGACCGCCAGCTTCTTCAACTTTACCAGCGAGCCACTTATCGAATTTTTCACGCAGCACGCTGTAGGACTGGTTGCCCAGCGCGTTGGTCGTGGTATCGATGATGACAGCGTCTTCGTCGTTCATCATCATCAGATATTCCTGATTGATTTCGCGTTCGAGCGGAGCATCCTTCCACGCGTCGCCCATGAGCTTGTCAAGAGCATAGGTGTAGATACGGCCGCCGGATACATTCTTTGCACCACTGTAAGGGGCCTTTTCCAAAACGAGGACCTTGCGGCCTGCTTTGGAGAGACGATATGCCGCAGACAAACCTGCTAAGCCACCGCCGATGACGATCACTTCAAATCTTTCTTCTGACATGTTTCTCCCACCTCATTTAATATTGAGATTTAAACAACTCATACCTTTTGGCGTCTTAGGCGCCGAAAAATCCTTTGCAATTGTGTCGCACAATTACAATTTGTACTCTCTTATCTTACAATAATTTTCAGACTATTTCAAAGGGTATTTTCGAACGCATAAGCGCAAATCCATTGTTCTTCATTATCATTATCATAAATCATCGCGGATGCGTCAAGACCGATTTTTTAATAGGTACGACTAAAATATTGCGATGGATGGCGCAGCGTGTTGCCCAGAGCGCTCATAAATCACCATTTCCGTAATTTATCGCGCGACGATCGCCAGAAATTTTCATCAAAAATGAGCAAAAAAAGCAAATTATGACGCCTCACTGCTGAATGTCGACCACGAAAGAACGGCTCTGTTAACATAAGATTCAAACAGTTTGTATTTTTGTGATCACCTTGTCTTTTGGTAGCGTTGCGACCATTTTTGTCTGTCGGCGTCCGCGATTATTTTACACATATGTGTCCATGCCGTTTTTTTACCTGTGAGCAGTTGTCTTGCACAAAAATATTGTAAGCAGTCGCCCTGCGACCATTTCAAAACGAAACCTGCCAGCTGCCGGAACAAAAGACTACCCGCAGCCGGAGATTTGGCGTATAATCAGAGTCAGGAACAATCCATTTTGAAAGGAGTTTTTATCTTGGCTAAACGAATTTTGATCGTCGGCGGGGTTGCCGGTGGTGCGTCTTGCGCTGCCCGCCTGCGCCGTCTGGATGAAAAGGCGGAGATCGTGCTTTTTGAGCGCGGCGAATATATTTCTTTCGCAAACTGCGGCCTTCCTTATTATATCGGCGGTGTGATCCCAAAACGCGAGCAGCTGCTGGTGCAGGATGTGAAGACGATGAACGCCTGGTTCAATCTGGAGATCCACACGAAGGCAGAGGTCATCGCCATCCAGCCTGAGCAGAAAACGGTGACGGTCCGTTATCTGCGCACTGGCGAGGAACGCCAGGAGCGGTACGATGTGCTCGTGCTCTCCCCTGGTGCATCGCCGATCGTGCCGCGGCTGGAAGGTCTCGAAGAAGCGCGCGACCGCATCTTCACCATCCGCAACATTGCTGACGTAGACGCGCTCAAGGGATTTATGGACACCACTGCGCCAAAAACAGCTGTGGTCGTTGGCGGCGGCTTCATCGGGCTGGAGATGGCGGAAAATCTGCGCCACAAGGGCTTGGATGTCCACCTCGTAGAAGCAGCCGATCAGGTGATGACAGCGCTTGATCCGGAAATGGCGACACTCATCGCTGCTGAACTGAAAAAGAATGGCGTCAAGCTTTCCCTCGGCACTGCCATCCAGGGCTTCGCCGACGCTGGGAAAACCGTCGTTCTCGCTGACAGCAGCCGCATCGCTACGGATCTCACAGTGCTGGCCATCGGCGTGCGCCCAGAAAGCGGGCTCATCAAAGACGCCGGTCTTGCCGTGAACGAACGCGGCGCGATCGTCATCGACGATCAATTCCGTGTCGCCGGCGCAGAGGATATCTACGCCATCGGCGATGCAGTAGAAACGACGGACCGCATCTTTGGCGAAAAAACACAGATCCCGCTGGCCGGTCCTGCCAATCGCATGGGCCGCATGGTGGCAGACATTATCTGCGGCAAGGACAAACACTACAAGGGCAGCCTCGGCAGCTCGATCGTGCGCGTTTTCAAGGTGCAAGCGGCCTCCACTGGCAAAAACGAAAAACAGCTCAAACAAATGGGCGTGGACTATCGCTCCATCCATCTCTATCCAGCCAACCACGCCACCTATTATCCAGGCGCTTCCCAGATCAGCCTGAAGGTGCTCTACGCGCCTGAAGACGGCAAGCTCTATGGCGCGCAGGCTGTTGGCCAGGATATGGGCATCGACAAAACGATCGACGTGATCGCCACAGCAATCGCTGGCGGCATGAGCGTCTACGATCTCACCGATGTGGAGCTCTGCTACGCGCCACCGTTCAACACGGCAAAATCTGCAGTCAACTACGCTGGTTACATCGCTGAAAATCTGCGCGACGGCGAAGCATATTTCGACGACGTCGCCCATATCGAAGGACTCGTCGCCAGCGGTGCAACGGTGCTCGACGTGCGCGGCAAAAAAGAGATCGAAAAAGTGCCGCTGCCATCCACGCTGCAGATCCCGCTGCCTGAGCTGCGCAAACGTCTGCACGAGGTTCCAGCAGACGGCCCTGTCTACGTTTCCTGCATGGTTGGTCTGCGCGGTCACATCGCCAGCCGCATCCTGCAGCAAAATGGCATCGACGCGATCAACGTTGGCGGCGGCGCGAAACTCTACACGCAGAGCAAGCTTTCCTGAGGACGCCTGCAAGGCACGAGACTTTTCACTTTTTTATCGTTTCACCTGTAAAAAATCTCCGAACGATGCTATACTAAAAGCACAGAACACTGGGGGCGTCCGTGATGCGGACTGAGATTGTACTCCGTAACCTGATCTGGGTCATACCAGCGTAGGGAAGTGGTTGTAACAACATCGAACGCCTGTGATTTGTTCACAGGCGTTTTTTATTGAAAGGAGATATTACAATGAACAACACCAAAAAGCTCGTGCTCGCCGGGCTTTTCATCGCTCTGAGCGTCGTCGGCGGTGCGCTCATCATCATCCCTGTCGGTCTGGCAAAAGCAGCGCCTGTGCAGCATTTTATGAACGTGCTCACAGCCGTCACGCTGGGGCCGTGGTACGCCGTCGGCTGTGCATTTGTCACATCGATCATCCGTAACCTCATCGGCACCGGTTCGATCATGGCATTTCCCGGCAGCATGGTCGGCGCGCTGTTGGCAGGGCTTGTCTATCGTCGTTTTCCAAATCTCGCCGCTGCCGCTGTCGGGGAAGTGTTTGGCACCGGGATTCTCGGCGCCATGCTGGCTGCTTTGATGGCGCTGCCATTTCTCGGCACAAAAGTGGCGATCTTTGGCTATGTGCCAAGCTTCTTCCTCTCCACCCTCGTCGGTGCAACAGCCAGCGCGCTGCTTCTGAAAGCGTTCAAGGCGCGCGGACTGCTCGACCGCTTCAAAGACAACTAAGGAGGATTCCAAATGACTTATCAAGCAAAACCTGTCCCTCAAGCGCTCACCATCGCAGGCAGTGACAGCGGCGGCGGCGCTGGCATTCAGGCCGATCTGAAAACCTTCCAGGAACGCCGCGTTTTCGGCACCTCCGTCATCGTCGCTGTAACAGCGCAAAACACCCTCGGCGTGCAGGGCATCCACAAAGTCCCGGTGGAATTTGTGAACGAACAGATGCACTCCGTCTTCAGCGATTTTGAGATCGGCGCCCTCAAAACCGGCATGCTGCCTGACGCAGAGATCATGCGCGCCGTCGCCGCTGAGCTCCGAAAACATCCGGAAATTCCCGTCGTCGTCGATCCAGTGATGATCGCCAAAGGCGGCGCTGCGCTCATGGAAGATGAAGCCTCCGCCACCCTCGTGCGCGAGATCCTGCCGCTGGCCACCGTGCTCACACCAAACGTGCCGGAAGCAGAAGTCATCTGCGGCATGACCATCCAGACCGCCGATGATCTTCTGACTGCTGCGAAGAAAATCCAATCCATGGGCGTGAAAAACGTCGTCATCAAAGGCGGCCATCGTCTTGAAACCGCTAACGCCGAAGACATCCTGCTCACCGAGGATGGTGAAGTCGTGCAGCTTTCCGCGGAGCGCATCGACACCGTGCGCACCCACGGCACCGGCTGCACCTATTCCGCCTGCATCACCGCCGAACTCGCCAAGGGCAAGAGCGTGAAAGACGCCGTCACCACCGCCAAAGCCTTCATCGCCGCCGCGATCAGCGATGGCATTTTCGTCGGTCACGGCCACGGACCGACGAACCACTGGGCCTACCGCGCTGTTGAAAATCAAGATTAACGCAAAAATCCTGCAGAAAATTTTCTGCAGGACAGACTGTAGATAAACCCTATTTTGGCATCTTGCCAAAATAGGGTTTTCTCATTTCTTCATAGAAGATCACAAAAAAACAGGCAGCCCTCCCTCTCAGATAGCTGCCACAGGCGTCCCATGTATGTTCTTCCATTTCCATATC
>OLQA01000292.1_pt1 | contig 47160 bp, 50 predicted proteins | sample 1673151 | NCBI WGS metagenome assembly OLQA01 (sample SAMEA3136760, study PRJEB25190) | human gut metagenome | biome: human gut; feature: human-associated habitat; material: faeces | place: Austria | collected 2013
TAATGGGCCCTTATAGGGCCAGATCAAACCACCCGTTCAACGGGTGGTTTTGATTTGCTCAAGATGAAATCTTTTAGAATATAATTATCAACTTTTTGTTGATAGGAAGGCGGTGATTTCGTTTAGGTTTTGTGGGATATCATCGAAATGATGAAGGCAGAACCGATAAAATGAATTTATTGGATATATGCAAGGCTCTGGCTTTGATGTATTTTAAAAGTACAGTAACAATAACAAATGAAACAAACCAGTTAGAATAGGAGGATATCAAATGGAACGAAAGACAAGTAATAAAATCATCGTGTTGGGTATTGATGGTATGGACCCGAGATTGACAAGAAAGTATGTTGACGAAGGAATTATGCCTAATGTGAAAGAGTATATCGAACGCGGTTCGCAACGTCATGATCTTGTTCTTTTAGGTGGGCATCCAACCGTCACACCATCTATGTGGACGACACTTGCAACTGGTGCTTATTCAACAACGCATTGCATCACAGATTTCTATCGTCAAAATCCAGATAACTTGGAACAGATGGATTACAATCTTGATTCGCGCCTTTGCAAGGCTGAGCAGGTTTGGAATGTAACCGCAGAATCTGGTAAAAAAACACTCGTGTGGCATTGGCCGGGTAGTGCATGGCCACCATCCTCTGACAGCCCTAATTTACATGTTGTTGATGGTAGTAGCCCTGGTGGTGTGAATATGAGCAATTCTCAGTTTGAATCTGAATATCTTGTCATCGCTGATGAATCGTATGAGGATATCACCTTCAGACCAAAGAGTGGGAATGAAATTACGCCATGCATCATTAAGGATCTTGATGTTGAGGATCCGACTAAGCAGAAGAAGTTCGGTAATGAAAATACTGGGAAAAATGGGCTTTCAGTCATTATTACAAAATTTGGTGAAGGTGCGGGAAGCCCGGATTACAAGTTTGATGTGGCGATGTCTCCAATTAAACCCGCTGAAAAATGGTTGATTGAACCAAAAGACGGTACGAAGGAATTCGTATTGCTTCTTTCCGGCGGTTTAATTCGTCGTACCTGTCAAATTTTGCAGAATGAAGAAGGCATCTATGATACGGTCAAAGTGTTTAAAAATAAGAAAGCAGAGGAACCGATCGTTACATTAGCAAAGGGTGAATTTAAATCCTATATCTATGACGATGCTATTCGCAATGATAAGGTAGTTCGTGTCATTCGCAATATGCGACTGTCTGATTTAAAAGAAGATGGTAGCCATCTGACGATTTTTGTATCTGCTGCGATGGAGACTGATAATGATACGCTGTTCCATCCAAAACGTTTATTTAAATCTATTGTTGAGAACGTTGCCTGTCCACCGCCATCTTCGATGCTTTTTGCAGCAAAGAGTCGAGAAATGTTCTTCAATGGGGCATTGGCAAGTTGGGAAGTATCTTCTAAATGGCAATCGGCAGCTATTCATCATCTGATGGAAGAAGAAGATTATGACGTGATTTTCTCGCACTTCCATAATATTGACATTCAGGATCACACTTTCTATAAATATATTGCTCACGGTATTGAGGATATGAAGACAGAGGATTTCATTGAGCTTTCCAAGGCGATTTATGCACAGACCGACCGTTATCTTGGCTCTTTCCTACATCTTCTTGATGAAGGTTGGACAGTCTTTATTGTTTCTGATCATGGCCTCGTTGCTCATGGTAATAAAGTTCCTCTTATTGGCGATATGAACGGGCTTAATGCAGGTTTGATGAAAGAACTTGGCTTTACAGCTTTGATGCAGGATGAAAATGGAAATGATCTGCGTGAGATTGATTGGACGAAAACAAAAGCTGTGGCAAATCGTGGCTGTCACATTTATGTCAATGTCAAAGGTAGAGATAAGCACACCCTGTCAGATGGCACTGTGATTGATGGGATTGTTGATCCAGAAGATAAGTACGAAGTCGAAGAAGAAATTATGACTGCGCTTTATGGATACAAACATCCAGATACTGGTAAACGTGTCATTGCACTGGCTTTGCGCAATAAGGATGCAGTACTTCTTGGCCTTGGAGGACCTGAAAGTGGTGACATTGTATACTTCACAGCAGAAGGGTATAACTATGATCATACTGACTCGCTCTCTACGACTTATGGTATTTGTGATACCAGTGCATCACCAATTTTCATTGCAGCCGGTGCTGGCATCAAACAGGGGACAGAGACAGAGCGTTATATTCGTGAAACAGACCTGGCGCCTACTGTCGCTTGGTTGGCAGGCGTGCCGATGCCAAAAGAATGCGAAGGGGCACCAGTTTATCAGATTCTGGATGAAGGATATCAGTTGTAATCTCAACCTTTCCTAAATGCTTGTGGTGATCTTTTTATTTAAGAAGATCACCGCAAAATATAAATAAAGGGGATGTTAGTCATGTCGGAACAAACAAAATTATCCATTCCAGTTAGCTATTATGTACATACTATTATTGTATTTGCTTTGATGTTCGGTTTTCCTCAGTTGCCTCTCATTGAACCACTGACCCCATATGGTATGCATGTTGTAGGTATTTTCTTGGGGTGCTTGTATGGCTGGACGATGATTGGACCAATCTGGCCAAGTTTTTTAGGGTTGATCGCTTTAGGATTTACTGAATTTGGAACAATGACGGATGCATTCAAAGAAGCTTATGGCGGTGACACCTACCTGTTCGTCTTCTTTATGTTGTCTTTTGCAGCGCTGATTTCTCAGGCCGGTGTTACTGATTATATTGCTAAGTGGGTCATTTCTAGGAAAATTGCTAAAGGTAGACCGTGGGTTGTTGCTTTACTTGTTTACACAGGTGCCTATGTAGTAGGTGCATTAGTCAGCGTCATGCCATCCATTGTAATCTGTTGGACGTTGACTTACCAACTTTGCCAGAATTTTGGCTATACGAATAAAGATAAATATCCAAAGCTCATGGTTATTGGCGTTGTCAATGCGGCTTTGATGGGGCATTGCCTTTTCCCATTTAAGGCTTTTGCTGTGATGATGTTAAATGTTCTTAATACCCAACTTGGAATTAGCGTCAATTTTGCGCTATTTACAGTCTTCCTGTTTGTGATGGGATATGGTGGTATTTTGATTTGGTTGGCTGTGTGTAAATATATTTATCGGCCGGATGTTAAACCAATCCTAAACAGCACCTATGTTTATGAGAATACTGAAAAACTCAACACCTATCAAAAAGAAGTTCTTGCATTACTGGCTATTATGGTGTTTGCGATGTTCCTTCCTGGATTTTTGCCGGACTGTGGCGTGAAGACATTTTTGAGTACATTAGGAAATACTGGTATTGTTGTTGTCTTGTTGTTGGTTTGTAGTTTGATTGTTTTAAAGAATAGAAAAAGTTTTGCGGATGTTCCTACATTGATCAAAGCTGGTGTACCTTGGCCTACGATGATTTTACTTGCCACGGCAATGACGCTTGCTTCGGCGATTAGTGGCGAAACCGGAATTAACCAGCTTTTTGCTCAGATTCTTAGTCCGATTCTCGGTGGCCATGGAACAGTTTTGTTCTATATTTTAATTATTGTTGTTGGTGTCATCATGACAAATATCATTAATAATGTCGTTGTTGGGATGATCTTAGTGCCAATTATTTGTACTTTTTCTGGAACGCTTGGCTTCCCTCCGGAGATTTTAACCGTTGCAATCTGCCTTCTTATGAATGTGACTTTTTTGTTGCCATCGGGCAGCCCTATCGCGGCTTTTCTGCATGGGAATACTGAATGGGTCTCCAGTATTGAATGTCAGAAATATTCGGTTCTGTATATTATTTTGTTTATGGCCTGGTCGGTTATTATTTGTTTAACTCTGGGTAATTTGTTCTGGTAAGAAACGAAGAGATATTGAATAGCAATATTGCGATTCAGTATCTCTTTTAATCTATATTTACGGAGATGAAAGCGATGAACGCTAAGACTATGACGGAAAGTTTAAAAGATCTTTTGATTGATGATGCATATTATTCTTTTCTGCGGGAACGTGCCAATAGATGTTGTTGTAAGTATTGTGGTGGCAAATTGGAAGTGCGTCGGCTGACATATAGCAACTGCGACATTGCTCGTTTGGAACTATATTGCAATAGTTGCGGACGCATTGAGTTTGGTACAGAAAAAGTATTGTTTCAAAAGGCTTCATATTTTATTGATGAAACAGGTTTTGACTATTACCCAGACCTTAAAGATGGAAGTCAAAAACGTCAAATGAATATTGCTAAGATATGTGAGATTATAAGTTGGTTGATGAAGGATATGGGCTTATTAAGTGATGAAGGATTCATCAAAGAAATGCCAGAGATAAAAAAATCTGCAGTAGCAGCTCAATTTTTGAAGATGACGAAATACTGTGAGGTGAGAGCTGTGAATAAAGAAGCGAATGAAAAGCCTTATGTTGTTGAAATGCAGCACGTCTACTATAAGGCAGGAAAACGTCCCTTATTGCAGGATATCAATTGGAAAGTGCGGCAAGGCGAACATTGGTTGGTTTATGGTGATAATGGGTCTGGAAAAACGACACTGCTGAGTTTGATAGCGGGCTATGGCGAGATTTATTCTGGTTATTTTAAAGTGTTAGGGAAGGAATATACCCCAGAGAATGTTTTCGATCTGAGGAAACGTATTGGCTGGGTAAGCACATCTTTTTTTAATAAATTTTATCGTAACGAAAGCGTTTCAGATATTTTACTTTCAGGATTATCAGGTTCTTTAGGTGTACGTTTTGACCTTGACTTGAAAGATGTGAAGTCAGCGAGAGAAGCACTGATGCACTTTGATTTGGCAGATAAATTTAACGCGCTTTATCGGATGCTTTCGAAAGGAGAGCAACAAAAAGTCCTTTTGACTCGTGCGCTTTTGCAGCGGCCAGAGATACTTTTGCTTGATGAGCCATTAAGTGGTCTTGATGCGACTTCGGAAAAATATGTTCAAATGATGCTAAGTGAAATTGCTGTGAATACGCAGATTACAATTTTATATGTGAGCCATCATCCAGAGGAATTTGCAGAAAATATTCAGTATAGTCTGCGTTTACACAAGGGAAAATGCATAGAATGAGGTGAGATAATGACAAATATAATAACTTCAATTCCCGAATTGGATCTTCAGAAACAGGTTTCCGAAGATCACGATACAGAATGTGCACTTAAAGCAGGGGAACTAATTGAATTAGGATTTATGGGTGAAGAATTTTCGAACTATGGCATCGGTTATCTTGAAGATGGCAAAGCAAAGTATTTTATTTGCAATCATGAGAAAACCATGGAGCGATTTCAACGCCGTTGTTTTTCTGAGGGACTGTGTATGACTCGAGTTGTCTATAATGTTGAACGATATCAGGTGCCTGTTGGTCGTAATGATTTTTTTAGTGAACGAGTGCGAAAGAATCTGGCTGATATATTGAAAATGCGTTATGGAAAAAGTTTTTTCCAAGCATTACAAGCGTGCCAACAAACGCTGGATGTCACTGATGATGCATGGGGAACAATAGCATCCTTACTTGAAGTATTGCGAAATAGCCTAGATGAACACTTAATACAGATTGTGCGTGGCTTGGCAGAGGATGCTTATGAGATGAAAAAACTCTCACGAGAACATTATTGGCGCGTTATGCAATGGGTACAACGAGAAAATCGTAATACTGAAGGTTCAGGATATGATGATACACAGTATCGGCGTATTTATTATGGATTTTGTAGTCAACGCGATAGCACGCTTTATTATTATTCGAATGCGTCGCTGTTTACTGTTGAACAAAAAAAACGAGAAAAAATTGTTGGTGGAGAAATTGTGTCACCAATTTTAAAAAAAGCCTATACAGCAGACGCGCAAGATCAACTTATGATGCATAGGAATAACTTTGTAGAATTATTAAAAAAATATTTGTGTGCTGATTTTATGCGAAATTTACGGAAAATTTGGCTGCTGCCGCCAGCAGTTGATGTGGAAATTTATCAACAGGGGTTGCATGCGCTAGAGAAAGAAAGAAAACAAGAATGTCTCGAAGATTATCTGTACTATGGTCATATTTGGAACACTGTTTAATTGGGGAGGTTGTCTTATGTGGCTAGGAAAAGCTTCGATGAAAACGGCATTTCCAATAGCATCTGTGTGGGTTGGCGCTTTGGTGGGACCATCTATGGTTTCAGGTGCCTTTGCAGTTGTTTATTTTTCTCCGTATGGAATGTGGGGAATGCTATTGCCGTTTGTGAGTATGGGAGTCGCTTGTGTGATTGTTGGATTTGGATTGCTGGGAATAAAGGAGTGGAGAGTTGATAATTATTCAGATTATGGCAAACGTCTGTACGGTCGGTATGCAAAATATCTTGGCCCTTTGTTAGAAATATATCTGATTTTGGCAATGCTTGTTGGTGGTAGCTCGGTTATTGTCATGGGGGGGATTTTCTTCCATGATCTCATTGGCGTGCCAACGCTAGTTGGTCAAATTTTTATGGCGATTATTAGCTCAGTATTGGTTCTTTGGGGTGCAGAACTTGTACGTCGGTCTTCAGTTTTTATGACTATTGTATTGTTGATAGGATTTTTTCTTCTCATTATCATTTCTTGTTATTCGGAGTCTGCTGCACTTACAGAAAAAATTCTGAATTGGTATGTGCCAGACGGGGTAAACCCATGGTCGGGAATTATACCAGCAGTTGCTCTAGGACTTTCAAATGCTTGCAATGCACTAACATTAAGTTCGGTAGGGCAACATTTGCGCACAAATGGTGACGTTGTATTGACAACGATTATTTCTTTCATCATTAACAGCTTGATGTTTATCGGCTGTGTGCTTTTTCTGTTACCATATGTGCCAAATGTGCTTATAGAAGAAGTGCCGAATCTATACGTGATTCAGCAATATTTGGTCGATGATTTCATTTGGTTGCCAGCAGTATATAATGTAGTTATGCTTTTTGGGCTAGCTTCTTCTGGCGCACCACAACTTAACGCAGTTACTTATCGAGTGATTAATTTTTACCCTGATAAGGGCATCTTTAAAATTCCAGTTAATAGAAATATTTGCACATCTATCATTTATATGTCGGTATGTATATTGATCGCACAGTTAGGCCTTCAAACGATCATAGGAAAGGGATATTCTATGTTGGGATATTTAGCCATTCCGCTCATTGTAATTCCGTTATGTATTTGCCTTCCTGCTCGTTTACATAAAGAAAAGCACTGACCCAATCAATATCCGCCTAACGCTGACGCAAATGCGTCGGCGTTTTTTCGTGGCGGGCGTTCGCTGGCACTTGTAGTAGCAATCGGCGGACAGATGCTGTATAATAAGGAGAGTCAATTTATAGGAGGTTCCTGCATGGGAAGTTTTCTTCCGAGCATCACCGATCTGCTCCTGACGGTGCTGGCGATCGTTCCGGCCATGTGCTTTCACGAGTATGCCCACGGCTGGGTGAGCTACAAGCTGGGCGATCCGTCGCCAAAATACGACGGCCGACTCAGCCTTAATCCGCTGCACCACATCGATCCGATCGGCGCGCTCTTTCTCATTTTTTTCAATTTCGGCTGGGCCAAGCCAGTGATGGTCAATCCTCGCTATTACAAAAATCCAAAGCAGGGCATGGCGCTTGTCGCCCTTGCCGGGCCGGTGGCGAATTTCATTCTGGCGCTGATCTGTCTCATCGTCACCAATGTGATCGTGAAGACGACAGGTGGCAGCGTCGGCATTGGCTTGTACTATGTGTATCAGTTTTTCATGCTCTCGGCGCTGGTGAATGTCGGGCTTGGGGTGTTCAACCTGATCCCACTGCCACCGCTTGACGGTTCGAAAATTCTCGGCATGTTTTTGCCGGCAAAATATTATTTCAAGTTCATGCAGTTTGAGCAGTGGGGCTTTGTGCTGCTCTTTGCGCTGCTGGCGGTTGGTGCATTCAGCCGTCCGCTGTATTTTTTGCGCAACGGTGTGATCAGCTATCTTGATTTCATCGCCAATGCGCTGACGAGCTTTCTCGCCTAAATTCTGCGCCTCGCGCGCCTGAAAAGGAAGTGACAGATTTGCCAGAAACCCAGAAAGTGGCATTTCATACCCTCGGCTGCAAGGTCAACCAGCACGATTCTGCCATTATGGCGGCGCTGTTTCAAGATGCCGGCTATGAGGTCGTCGATTTTAACGATCTCGCCGATGTCTACGTCGTCAATACTTGCACCGTCACCCATCTCAGCGACCGCAAATCGCGCCAGATGATCCGCCACGCTGCCCGGGAAAATCCGGCGGCGACCATCGTTGTCTGCGGCTGCTACGCGCAAACGGCGAAAGCGGAGCTGGAAGCCCTTGACGAGGTGGATCTTATCATCGGCACCAACGAGCGTCACAAGGTCGTGGAAGCGGTCGAGACTTTTCGCCAGGATCATGTGAAAACGGCGTACATGGCGGACGACGAGGAGCTGTTCTATTACGAAGATCTGCCGCACGAGCGTGTCAGCGGCATGACGCGTGCATATGTGAAGATCCAGGAGGGCTGCGATCAGTTCTGCGCGTATTGCGCCATCCCTTATGCCCGCGGTCCGCTGCGCTCGCGTTCTGAGCAGGATACCATCGACGAGATCAACATGCTCGTGGAGCGTGGCTACAAGGAAGTCATCCTTACCGGCATCCACATCGGTGCGTATGGCCGCGGCGTCAAGGATGAAACCTGCGATCTCACCGGGCTCTGCCGTCGCATTCTCGACGAAACAGCGATCGAGCGGCTGCGCATCGGCTCTCTCGAGGGCATCGAGGTAACAGACGCGCTCATCGAGATGATCGCCAGTGACGAGCGCATGGCCAAGCATCTGCACCTGCCGCTGCAGAGCGGCTGCGACAGGACGCTTTCGGCGATGCGGCGTCCGTACGACACGGAACAGTTTCGCGAGATGATGCGCCGCATCCGCGGCAAGGTGCCGAACATCGCCATCACCACCGATCTTATGGTCGGCTTTCCCGGCGAAACTGACGAGGATTTCAAAGAAAGCCTCGTTTTCTGCAACGACATCGCATTTTCGGCGATGCACATTTTCAAATATTCCATGCGCAGCGGCACACCAGCTGCCGCCATGCCTGACCAGATCGATCCGCAGAACAAAGAGCGCCGCGCCAAGCAGATGGCCGATGTTGCTCAGAAAAACAAGCTCGACTACGAGCGCCGTTTTGTTGGCCAGACGCTGCGCATCCTCGTTGAGGAGCAGACGAAGGACGGACTTTGGACCGGTCACAGCTCCAACTATTTACTTGTCACCTTTCCCGGCGAGAACATCCGCTCCGGCGATTTTGTCAATGTCAAGATCACAAGCGCCGAGCGCAACCGCTTGCTGGGTGAGATAGAAACCCATCTTGAGGAGGAATGACTATGAGCGATTGCATTTTCTGCAAGATCGCGAACGGTGAGATCCCAACGACCACCGTTTATGAAAACGATCTCGTCCGCGCTTTTCGTGACACCGATCCACAGGCGCCAACCCATGTGCTTGTGGTGCCGAAGCGTCACATTCAAAGCGTGAACCAGCTGACCCAGGAAGACGGTGAATTGATGCTCGCCATGCTCGACGCCATCCACAGTGTCGTCAAGAGCGAGGGCATCGAAGCAGGATATCGTCTCGTTGCCAACACTGGCGAACAGGGCGGCCAGAGCGTTCCCCACCTGCATGTTCACGTGCTCGGCGGACGCGACATGAAATGGCCTCCAGGCTGATCGTCTGTTTTCATGGCATCCACCATCAAGGCGCAGCCTGCGCTCTGGAAGCGCGTCTTCCAGCCAACCCAGGAAGGGGAGGAGCGCTGGCTGCGCTTTTTCCGCATTTTCCTCGGTAACATCCTGCTGACTGGGGCGTATGCGTTCATCACAGTGCCGAAGATCATCCTCAATGGCGGCGTCACGAGCTTTTCGCTCGTACTGCAGGAATGGACCGGTATGGACGTGGCCATTCTTGTGGATATTCTCTCGGTGCTGCTCATTATCGTGAGCTTTTTGTTTTTGGGAAAAACGTATTTTGTCGGCGCGCTTTTCTCGAGCATCTGTTACATGGGCCTTTTCAGCATTTTTCATTGGACTGGCTGGGAAATGCCGATGCCAGAACTTTTTGGCACACCGATCCTGGCAACGCCGATCGCCGCATTTTTCGTCGCTGCCGGATATTATTTTTGCATCGCGTCTCAGGCGACAGCCGTCAGCTTTGACACGATCGCGATGATCCTCAACAAAAAAAATCCGCGTTTCGAGATCGCGACGACGATGATGGTCATCAATATCGTCGTGCTGCTTTCTGGCGCAGCCACCTACAGCATCAGCGCAGTTGTCTGCGGGCTCGTTTTCACCTTCCTGCAGGCGCAATTTCTGCGGGCTTTTCTGAAGCTTGGCAATGTGCCGCAGGTCGGCGCCTGAGTGCGTAAAAATTAACAGAAACCGACGATAATGCTTGCAATTATGGGCTCTGTATCATATAATAATTGTTGTGTTCAAAGTCCAGATATCAACAGTCCCGATTTCTCCTGTTGATTCCGGAGGGAGGGAAGTAGTCAATGTCATCAGAAATTAAGGTTCGTAAAGACGAATCATTAGATAGCGCATTACGTCGTTTCAAACGTTCTTGCCAGAAGTCCGGCGTCCTCGCTGAATGCCGCAAGCGCGAACATTATGAAAAGCCAAGCGTAAAGCGCAAGAAAAAATCTGAAGCTGCAAGAAAGAACAATCGCAGAAGATCCTATTGATCACAAGCGAGCAAAATAAGATCGACCGTGGGATTTCCACGGTCGATTTTTATATTTGGGTGAAAACGCGCAGGCCCGTTACTGCTCGTCGTTTTCCGTGGCAGCGCGCAGCGCCAGCACATGCTCAGCGAGGATGCGCAGTTCCAGCGGACTGCGATTGAGACCGAGCATCGTTGGAAAGCCTACGTCCATTTCAGCAGCGAGCAGCTCGTTGTCTGTTGGCTGGTAGTTGATCATCAGAAAGCCGCTGTCGTTGCCGTAGTGGACATCGTAGTGCAGCTCTATGGAACCGTCTTCGTTTTCTGTCGTTTCTTTGAGCGTGAAATACTCGTTAAACGTCGCCAGATCGATGGTTTGCATGAGTCGGAGAAAATACGTTTCTTCGTCGCGTAGCACGGGAGGATCTCCTTTCCTTTGAGAATGTTCGTGCTCATTATAGCACAATTTCCGATGCTGGCGCAAAATTGTCGGCCGGTGTTGCCCGGCGTCGGCGTCTGTGATAAACTAAAAGATAGCCAATCATCGCATAGGAGGAAGAAGAGTGGATCTTTCAAAGCGTAAGATATTGATCGCCCGCGACGACATCGCGCGGCGTGTGCAGGAACTAGGGCAGCAGATCACCGACGACTACCGCGCGTCTGACCGGCCGCTCGTCGTCATTTCGGTGCTCAAGGGCGCCATTCCTTTCACAGCAGATCTCATCCGAGCCATCGACCTGCCGCTTGAGCTGCACGTGCTCGTGGCGTCCAGCTATGGCAGCGGCACCGTTTCCAGCGGCAAGGTGGACATCAAATACCGCAGCTTCGGCGATCTGAGCGGGTGTGATGTCATTCTCGTTGACGACATCATCGACAGAGGCAATACCCTCGCCGCCATCGGACGCACCATCGGCGATTTTCATCCGGCGTCGGTCGCTTACTGCACATTCCTGAACAAGCCGGATCGCCGCACCGCCGATATTGCCGTCGATTACAACGGCTACGACATCCCAGATAAATTCGTCATCGGCTACGGCCTGGATTACGACAGCAAATTCCGTGAGCTCGCGGATATTTATACCATAGAAGAAAATGGGGAGGAAGAATAACTTGGAAAATAAACAGGAAATGGTCATCGTCGTCGATTTCGGCGGCCAGTACAACCAGCTCATTGCGCGCCGCGTGCGCGAGTGCAATGTTTACTGCGAGGTCGTGCCATTTAACAAAGCCCTCGCAGCCATCGAAGAAAAACAGCCAAAAGGCATCATCTTTACCGGCGGCCCAAACAGCGTCTACGGCGACGGCGCGCCACAGATCGAGCGTCGCATTTTTGAGCTCGGCATTCCAGTGCTCGGCCTCTGCTACGGCATGCAGCTCATGGCGCACACCCTTGGCGGCAAGGTTGAAGCTGCTGACAAGCGCGAATTCGGTAAGACCGAAACCCAGTTCGACACCAGCGCAGCGCTTTTCAAAGATCTGCCAGCGCAGGGCATCGTCTGGATGAGCCATGTTGACTATGTGGCAGAAATGCCGGAAGGCTTCACCGCCATCGCTCATACCGCAGATTGCCCGGTCGCAGCCATGGCAAACGTGGAAAAGAAGCTCTACGCCATGCAGTATCATCCGGAAGTCAACCACACCGACAACGGCACCGTCATGCTCAAAAATTTCCTCATGGAAGTTTGCCACTGCGACGCCGACTGGACCATGGCAAATTACGCCAAGAAAGCCATCGAAGACATCCGCGCCAAGGTTGGCGACGGAAAAGTGCTGCTCGCTCTCTCCGGCGGTGTAGACAGCTCCGTTGCAGCGCAGCTCATTTCCAAAGCCGTTGGCAGCCAGCTCACCTGCATTTTCGTTGACCACGGTCTCATGCGCAAAAACGAAGGCGACGAAGTTGAAGCAGCGTTCGCCAACAGCGGCATGAATTTCATCCGCGTCGATGCGTCCGAGCGTTTCCTCGGCAAGCTTGCCGGCGTCACCGATCCAGAGCGCAAGCGCAAGATCATCGGCGAAGAATTCATCCGTGTTTTTGAAGACGAAGGCAAGAAGATCGGCGCCGTTGATTATCTCGCACAGGGCACCATCTATCCAGACGTCATCGAGAGCGGCAGTGGCGACGCAGCCGTCATCAAGAGCCACCACAACGTCGGCGGTCTGCCAGCAGTTGTCGATTTCAAGGGGCTCATCGAACCGCTGCGCATGCTCTTCAAAGATGAAGTGCGCCAGCTCGGACTCGAACTCGGCCTCGCCGATTATCTCGTCTGGCGTCAGCCATTCCCTGGCCCAGGCCTCGCCATCCGCGTCATGGGCGAGATCACCAAAGAAAAGCTCGACATTCTCCGCGATGCCGACGCCATCTATCGCGAAGAGATCGCGAATGCCGGCCTCGATCGCTCCATCAATCAGTATTTTGCCGTGCTGACCTCGACCCGCACCGTCGGCGTCATGGGTGATTTCCGTACGTACGATTACACCCTCGCTCTCCGCGGCGTCACCACCACCGACTTCATGACCGCCGACTGGGCGCGCATCCCATACGACGTGCTCGATAAAATCTCCAGCCGCATCGTCAATGAAGTCGACCACATCAACCGCATCGTCTACGACATCACCAGCAAGCCACCATCAACCATCGAATGGGAGTAAGCTGCAGCGTCGTTTTTCACACCGACCGATCCTCGCGATCGGTCGGTGTTGCTTTTATGAAAGAAAATCGTTTGCGAGCGCTGCTTCGTTGTTTTTTATAAGAGCACTTCGGCTGGTGGGCGGCTTGCGTTTAAGAGCACTTTCGGCTACAATAGTTTATAATACTTAGACCAGGGAGGTCGCCTGAATGAAATTATCTGAGACGCAACTTGAGCAATTAAAAAATGATCTGATCGCCTGGATGCAGGAGCGTTTGCAGGCTGTGCATGCGACGAATGCTGTGGTAGGCATTTCCGGCGGCAAGGACAGCGCGACGGTAGCGGCGCTGTGCGTGGCTGCTTATGGCAAGGAGCACGTTTATGGGGTGCTGATGCCAGACGGCGATCAGAGCGATATCGATTATGCAAAGGATCTTTGTGTTGCGCTGGATATGCCGCACGAGGTGATCAATATTCAGGGCATGACGAAGGCATTTTACGAGGCGTTGGAGGGCTGCTCATTCTACGATGCGGTGAGCCGTCAAACGCGGCTCAATCTGCCGCCGCGCGTGCGCATGACGCTGCTCTATGCGGTGGCGCAGAGCCTGGATGCGGTGGTCGTGAATACGTCGAACCTGTCGGAAGACTGGGTTGGTTATGCGACGATTTACGGCGACACTGCCGGCGCTTTTTCGCCACTGGCGATGCTGACGACCGACGAAGTCATTCAGCTGGGGCGCGCGCTCGGACTTGACGAGCGGTTTGTTGTGAAGCCGCCGTCTGATGGCCTCACCGGAAAAACCGACGAGGATGTGCTCGGATTTACATACGCGACGCTCAATACATACATTCGCACAGGCGAGGTGCCGGAAGACCTGCGTGAGACGATCGATCGTCTGCATCGTGTGAGCCGGTTCAAATTTCAGACGATCGCGATGTTTGATCCTAAGCTGCCGATCGTGGCAGAGGATATTGCGCACGTTTATCATAAATAGAAAGGAGTTGCTCTTATGGCTAGAAGAACATTTCCGGAGGGATTTAAGGAAAAAGCGATCGCCTATCCTGCAGAACATCCGGAGCTTTCGATGAAGCGCTGCGCAGAGGATCTGGGCATTGGCTACAGCACGCTGCGTCGCTGGCTGGACGAGGCGGCAGAGGAGGCGCAGAACGCTGCGCCTGCCGAAGAATCTGTGGCGGTAGAAGCCGTGGAAGCTGCTCCTGTAGAGAAAATAACGCCTGCGGAGGTTGTAGCTGTGGATGAAGCGCTTGCAGATGCGGCGCCAGTGCTGGAAGATGTGCTCGATGAAATGGAGCCAGTGACACTCGATGAGACAGAATCGTTGCCGGAAGAAGGAGCGGTTGTTGAGGACGATCTGCCAACAGAAGAGACTGTTGCCGAAGAAGAGCAGCCGGCAGAAGAAGCTGAAACAGAAAAGGTTGCAGCAGAAGCTGACGAAGTGCTGTCGATCGCTGCAGAAGTCGTGGACGACGAGCCTTCCATTGAAGCAGCGCCGGCGCCGGAAAAAGATGAGATCGACGACGATCCGCTGTTCGCGTCGATCGGCTCGGTGATGAGCGGTGGCGCTGTGCCGCACGACGAGGATTACGCATTTCGCTGTAAATCCCATCCATCCTCTTACAAAGACGTGCAGCATATGGCTGGCGACGTTTTTGTTTCGGTGACGGCGCAGATCGGTAATGTCATCGAAGGTGTCACCGATGGCATGAGCGGCGTTGCTGAGCGATTGAATCTCTACAAGAAACGCCACGATCTGAAAAAAGAGCAGAAACTTTTGAAGAAAGAGAAAGAAAAACGTCTAAAACGTTGAATTATATCCAATGATGCGGTAAAATGTCTGGATGAACTGATGTTGCAAACGAAGCATTTGAAAGAGGAGAATGATCGATGCTTAGACTCATGGTCCTGACCTTTCCGTTTTTGGTCATGGCTGCGCTCTTTTACGCAGGTTATATCATCACCGCCAAACCATTTCCAGGCGTGATGGCGATCCTGTGTCTGCTCGTTGATGTTGTGATATTGTTCAAATACAACATGCATCTGCGCGCGATCAAGAAGAACAACAAGCAGCTTGATGCATCCCCAGAGGAAGAATAAGCATTGCCAGCCTTTGACTGGCCGATACAGCGGGATGAAAACGACGACCCAGGTGTGGCCAGCGCCACATTTGGGTCGATTTTTCTGTTAGTGATGTTTAATCGAAGAAGGAGATAAAAAGTGGATTGGAGTTTAATGTTTTTTGCCAATAGCATTCTCCTGGGCGTGGGCCTGGCGATGGATGCTTTTTCGGTGTCGGTGGCCAATGGGCTGAATGAACCACGCATGCGATTGGGGCGCATGTCGCTGATCGCGGGCACCTTTGCCTTTTTTCAATGGTTCATGCCGATGGCTGGCTGGATCTGCGTGCACACGATCGTGCAATATTTTCGTGCGTTTGAGAAAGCGATTCCCTGGATCGCGCTCGTGCTCCTGCTTTTTATTGGGGGCAAGATGATCCTCGAAGCTGTGCGTGGTGAGGGCGACGAGGAGGCGCAAGCGGTCGGTGTCGGCGCGGCGGCGCTTTTTATGCAAGGCGTGGCAACCTCCATCGATGCGCTCTCCGTTGGCTTTACGATCGCTGGCTATGGTGCGCTGATGGCTTTTGTCTGCGCAGTGCTCATCGCTGTGACGACGTTTTTTATTTGCCTGGGCGGCCTTAAGATCGGGAAGACTGTTGGCGACAAATTTTCCAACAAGGCGACGATCTTTGGCGGATGCATTTTGATCTTCATCGGGCTGGAGATCTGGGTGACAGGCGTTTTCTTTTGATCTCGCTAAAACAGATTGATTTTCTTATTCAAGTCGGACGTGGAAACGTTCGGCTTTTTTTGTGCTGAGATTCACAATTAGGGTTGACAAACGAAAGTTAGCGGTATATCATTATAAATGAGCTCGGAAAGCGCTCGCTAACCGTGCGCAATGTGTTCATGAATAAATTGAAACGCATTGAATACTATCATTAAGCTTTGGAAAGGTGATTACTATGACATTGATTGATGCAAAGGAAGGCGAAGAATACATCGTCAAAGACATATTGGCTGATGACGAGGAATTAAAATCGTTCCTTTTTTCTCTTGGCTGCTACGCTGGTGAACCGATTACGGTGGTTACGCACCTCAAAGCTGGTCCGGTGGTCTCCATTAAGGATGGTCGCTACAATTTCGACAGAGATCTCGCTGCTGCGATCCAGATATAGTGGATCACGCGTCAGAGAAAGCAATTTATTACGCCTGAGGGTTAGTTGAAAACAACCCGTCGACGTTATAAGATATTATTTAGATAAGGGAGGAAAAAATTATGCGTATTGCCTTAGCAGGCAACCCGAATTCGGGTAAAACCACCATGTATAATGCGCTGACAGGGCGCAATGAAAAGGTGGGGAACTGGGCGGGGGTCACCGTCTCCAAGAAAGAACATGCAATTAAAAAATCATATTATTCCGGTTCTGAAGAATTGACGATCGTTGACCTTCCGGGTGCCTATTCGATGTCGCCATTTACATCGGAAGAGAGCATCACGAGCGCTTATGTCAAAGACGAGCATCCAGATGCCATCATCAACATTGTCGATGCGACGAACCTCAGCCGCAGCTTATTTTTCACCACACAGCTTCTGGAGCTGGGCGTTCCTGTGGTGGTGGCTTTGAACAAAAGCGACATCAACGAAAAGAAGCAGACAACGATCAACGTGGACGCTCTGTCTGAGAAGCTCGGTTGTCCGGTGCTCAAAACGGTATCCACTGGCGGTCAGGGGCTGGATGAGGTTGTGAAGACGGCGATTGCTGCGATCGGATCGACACAGAAAGCGCCTTACAATGAAGGGCATGTGGACCTGACGGATAAGCACGCCGTAGAAGAAGCAGACCGCAAACGCTTCGTCTTCGTCAATGATGTTGTTGCAAAGGTTGAAAAACGCAAGGTCCTTACGAAAGAGAAGGGTCGTAGCGACTCCATCGATGCTGTGCTGACGAACAAATGGCTTGGCATTCCGATCTTTGCAGTTGTGATGTATTTTGTCTTCCAGATCTCACAGGCTTGGCTTGGGCCGCTCGTTGCTGACACGCTGGTCGCATATATCGAAACCTTCCAAGGGTATGTCGGCGAGCTTTTGGCGGACGCCAATCCGCTCTTGTCTGCCCTTCTGGTTGATGGTATCATTGGTGGTGTCGGCGCGGTTGTCGGCTTCCTGCCACTGGTCATGATCATGTATTTCCTGATCGCTCTCCTGGAAGACTGTGGCTATATGTCCCGCGTGTCTGTCGTACTGGATCCAATCTTTAAGAAGGTTGGTCTTTCCGGAAAGTCCGTCATTCCATTTGTCATCGGTACTGGCTGTGCCATTCCTGGGGTCATGGCGAGCCGCACCATTCGCAACGAGCGCGAACGCCGTGCGACAGCGATGCTGACGCCATTCATGCCATGCGGTGCGAAGATTCCGCTGATCGCGCTCTTCGCCGGTGCGTTCTTTGGTGGCTCCGGCTGGGTTGCATTCTGTATGTATGTAACTGGGATCGTGCTGATCTTCCTGGGCGCGCTTCTGGTCAAAAAGATCACTGGTTTCAAAAACCGCAGATCGTTTTTCATCATTGAACTGCCTGAGTATAAGGCGCCTTCTCTGCTCTTTGCCTTCAAAGCAATGTGCGCCCGCGGCTGGGCCTACATTGTGAAGGCTGCGACGATCATCCTTCTCTGCAACACGGTGGTTCAGATCATGCAGACCTTCACTTGGAACTTCCAGGTTGCTGAAACAGCGGACGCTTCTATTCTGGCGTCGATCGCACATCCGTTTGCTTACCTCCTCGTACCGATCACCGGCGTGCTGAGCTGGCAGCTGGCCGCAGCAGCCGTCACTGGTTTTATCGCGAAAGAAAACGTCGTCGGGACGTTGGCAGTCTGCTTTGTTGGGCTGGAAAATCTGATCGATACTGAAGAGCTCGCGATCATCGAAGGCTCTGGCGCAGAAGTTGGCAGCGTGATTGCGATCACGAAGGTTGCAGCGCTGGCTTATCTGATGTTCAATCTCTACACGCCACCATGCTTCGCAGCCATCGGTGCCATGAACTCTGAAATGGCTGACAAAAAATGGCTGTGGGGCGGCATCGGTCTGCAGCTTGGCACTGGGTATTCGGTCGGCTTCCTTGTTTATCAGGTGGGTACGCTCGCTACTACTGGTTCTGTTGGCGCTGGTTTTGTGCCAGGGCTGGTCGCTGTGCTCATCTTTGCAGCTATCCTGGTCTATGCGTGCAGAAACGCAGACAGAACACTCGCAAGCAAATATGCATTAGGTGAGGCGAATTAATTATGGCAAATTCTATTGTTGTTGTGATCCTGACAGCGATGCTCATTGGCGCATCCTGGTACATTTATAAAGCCAAAAAGAGCGGCAAGAAATGCATTGGCTGTCCGGATGGAGGCGCCTGCGCCATGAGTAAAAATGGCGGAGCCTGCAACTGTCACCAAGATCATCAATAAAATGTGTTTTCCTTTCCGTGTTAAATTTTGCAAAGTCACCTGCAGCTGAGATCAAGTTGCAGGTGACTTTTTTATTCGTTCGTGGTATAGTAAATGGTAGAGAACATATCGCAACAACGATGAAACCGGAGGTGACCCTATGGATAGTTTGAGCGAGATCAGCGCTGTCTATGAACACAAAAAGCAGCTGGAAAAACGGCTGGCGGCGCTGAAGGAAGAAGCAAAGCACGCGGAGCAGATGGAGCAGGATGCACAGATGCGCTGCGAGCGCGAGAACCTTGACATGAGAAAGTTTGAGAGCAGCGATTTTCGGCAGTTTTGGTTCAAGCTGCGTGGCCAGTACGAATCCCGTATGCTGGAGAATAACGAGAAGGCTGCAGAGGCCATGCGCGCTTTGAACGATGCCAAGAGCCATGTTTTTGACATCGCTCAGGAAAAGGCGGATGTTGAAGCAGAGCTGGCAACCCTCGATGGTGTGGAAGAAGCTTATAAAAAAGCGTTTGAAATGCATGTGGAGCATTTGGATTACTCCATCCACCGCGAGGAGATCCTGCGCATGCAGGAAAAGATCAACCAGGATGCGCATCAGCTGAAGCTTCTGGCAGAGGCGCGCGATCTGGCGCAGCTTGCCAGCCGCAGAGTGAAACAGCTGGAGGACGATCTGCAGACGCTTGAGAGCGTCAAGGATGAAAAGGAAGAAGATAAGGCGCAGGTGGGCATTATTTCTGATCTGTCCGAACTGCGCATCCAGCTGCATCAGCTGGAGCAGCTTCTGGCGGAAATTGATGCGCTGGAAGCAGAGACGCTTTCTTTCAGCGACCATCTCACTGTGAATACGCTGGATCTTTTCTTCAATAAGGATTCGTCCAGCCAGGCGAAGATGGCGCGCGAAAAAGCAGAGCGTGAACTGAAGCGCGTGACGGAAAGTCTGAGCGAATGCGAGACGACTGTCATGCATCTTGTCGTTGACGTCGAAGAGACCAAGGCGATGCATCAGCGTCAGCTGGAAAACTTTATCAGTGAGACGGAAATCTGAGTTTTTCACGCCTTTTGAAAAATTTTATTCCTCGATTAGTTAAAATTTTATGAAAACATATTGTCAAATGGCAGAGAACCGATTAATATTTATATATATAGATTGCCAGCCATCTTGGCAATAAGGAGGAACTTTTATGAAAGATTATGACAGCAATATCATCCGTAATATCGCGGTGTTGTCCCACGATGGCGCCGGCAAAACGGCGCTCGTAGAGTCGATGCTCCTGATGTGCAAGGGCGTTGACGCTGTAGGCCGCGGCAAGGATAACAAACACATCCTCGACTTTGAACCGGAAGAAATCACCCGCAACGTAACGATCCAGCTTGGCATGGCGCCATGCGAATGGAACGGCTACAAGCTGAACTTCATCGACACCCCAGGGTATTCTGAATTCAGCGGTGAAGTCAGCGAAGCGCTGCGTGCAGCCGATGGTCTTATGCTCGTTATCTCTGCAGAATCCGGCATCCAGGTTGACACCATTCGTGCATGGCAGTATGGCAAAAAGCTGCACCTGCCACGTCTCATCTATGTCAACAAAATGGATATGGAAAATGCCGACTTCTTTGGCTCCCTCGAACGTATGCGTGAGCTCTTCGGCAAATCCGTTATGCCACTGCAGGTTCCGATCGGTGAAGGCGCAGACTTCCACGGCATCATCGACGTGCCTACGATGAAGGCGTATGAATGGGTGAACGGCGAACGCCAGGAATGTGAAATCCCAGCTGATCTCCAGGACCGCGTTGAAGAAGTTTCGGAAATGTGCATGGAAGCAGCCGCAGAAGGCAGCGACGAGCTTACCGAAAAATATCTCGAAGGCGAACCACTCACCCTCGACGAGATCTACGAAGGTCTCTATCAGGGCATGAAGAGCGGCCGCGTGTGCCCAGTGCTCCTCGGCAGCGCTGTCAGCCACATTGGTACCCGTCTGCTCCTCGACTGCATGATCAAGTTCATGCCAGACACTACGCAGCGTATCAACGAAGCAGTCAATGCTGATACCGGCGAAGAACTTCTCGTCAACCACGACGATCCATTCTCCGCATTTGTCTTCAAGACCACCCTCGACCCGTTCAGCGGGAAGCTCAGCTATGCGCGCATCATCAGTGGTAAAGCCAGCGAAGGTATGGCTTTCTATGACACCACCAATGAAAGCGAAGGCAAGATCTCGAAGATGTTCACCCTCATCGGGAAACGTCAGGAACCGCTGACCAGCGCTTCTGCTGGTGACATCATCGTGATCCCTAAGCTTGACGATGTAAAAACCGGCGACACGCTGGCTTCCAAGGAATTCCCTGTGAAGTATCCACCAGTTGACTTCCAACCATCCCTGTACACCGTTTGCGTGCGTGCAGAAAACAAGGGCGAAGAAGACAAGCTCGGCACCGCGCTCAACAAGATCGCTGAAGAAGATCCAACCTGCGTGCTCCGCAAGGACGTCGAAAGCGGCCAGCTGCAGCTCTCCACCATGGGCGAAGTGCATCTCGACCACATCATGAGCAAGATGGAACGCAAATACGGCGTGAAATGCCTCATCGATAAAGTCTACATTCCTTATCGCGAAACCATCCGCGGCAAAGCAACCGCCGAAGGCAAGCACAAGAAACAGAGCGGTGGCCATGGTCAGTATGGTCATGTGGTTCTCGATATCGAGCCAACCACCGATGGTCAGGAATTTGAATTTGTTGACGCCATCGTCGGCGGTGCGATCCCTCGTCAGTTCATCCCAGCTGTTGAAAAGGGTTGTGTTGAAACCCTCGCCAAGGGCGTCATGGCTGGTTATCCACTGATCAATGTCAAGATCACCTGCAAAGACGGCTCCTATCACAGCGTAGACTCTTCGGAAATGGCCTTCAAGGTTGCAGCATCTCTCGCGCTCAAGAAGGGCATTCCTGAAGCAAAACCTGTGCTCCTCGAGCCTATCTATGCCGTTGATGTCATGGTGCCTGAAGAATACATGGGCGATATCATTGGGGACATCAGCTCCAAGCGCGGTCGTGTGCTCGGGATGGAACCAGGTGAAGACGGCATCACCACCGTCAAGGCGCGTGTGCCATACGCAGAAATGCTCGACTATGGCGTGCAGCTGCGCGCGATGACCCAGGGCCGCGGCAACTTCGACATGGCGTTCGACAGCTACGAAGAAGTTCCAGCCAAACTGGCTCAGGAAATCATCGACAACTACAAAGCAGACAGCGAAGACGACTGATCGTCTCCGAGAAATAATAATGATCGACATTGGTCCTTTCGGATCAATGTCGATTTTTATGGAAACGTTTGAAGGGAGGCCTCTCCATGGATATCGATCCACGCGCTTTTAATGTGACGCTCAAAGCCATCGCCACCATCCACACGCCTTACGAAAGCAAATTTGGCGTGCCCAGACAAAGTGGCGTCGTCAATTCGCTGGAAAGTACCATCGTATTTGGGCCAGAATTCCGCAATAAGGATGCGCTCAGAGGGATCGAGGGCTATGACTATCTCTGGCTTATTTGGAGCTTTTCAGAGGCAATCAGGAGCGACTGGTCGCCGACCGTTCGGCCGCCGCGTCTCGGCGGAAATGTGCGCCGTGGTGTTTTTGCGACGCGCTCGCCATTCCGGCCAAATCCCCTCGCGCTTTCTTCGGTGCGGCTTTTGCGCGTGGAGGAGCGCGGCGAGTTGGGGAGCGTGCTCGTTGTTGACGGCGCCGACATGATGGACGGCACGCCGATTTACGACATCAAGCCCTATCTGCCGTTTACCGATAGCCATCCAGATGCACGCGCAGGATTTGCCGATGGCGTTGTGGATCTCGCCCTCGAAGTCGATTTTCCGCCAGCGCTTCTGGCAAAATTGCCCGAGCATCTCAGGAGCGGCGCCGTTGCCATGCTGGCGCAGAATCCGACGCCCCATTATCAGAAAGATCCGGCGCGCGTCTACGGCATCGCCTTTGGCGGCTACGATATCCGTTTCCGCGTTTCTGATGGCGTGGCCGTCGTCGTTGATGTGGTCGCGCAATGAAAGTGTGGTTTGCCGACGGGAATTTGCCAAAACTTTGTTGACATGCTCCAGAATTCAGCTATACTAGACAACGAAAGCTATAAAAAAAGAGGACGGAGGAGGGGGAAAATATGGTTTTTGATCAGGTTAAAGAAAGTCTTGCCGATATCCTGAGCTGCGATGCAGACAAGATCGAATTGGATACCGATCTCGTGCGCGATCTCGGCGTCGATTCCATCGACACCGTTGAGCTCATCATGGCAGTAGAAGACACTTATGATATCAAGATCTCCGACAAAGACGCGGAGGATCTGAAAACCGTCGGTGATGTCGTCGAGTTTATCGAAGATCATCTCGAAGACTAAGATCTGCGCATGAAACGCGCCAGATGTGACAGAGATGGAGATCTGCCAGAAATTTGGAGACAAAAATAATTGTGCGGAATCGCGCAACTATTTCGACTATGGATTTGTTGCACAATTCGGTTTGAATAATGCAGGAAGTTGTAGTATGATATAAATATAAAGTATCTCAGATACTACCACTTCAAAGGAGAGAAACAATCAATGAGTGACATTTGGGAAACACTTGAAGCACGCATTAAAGGTAAAGACATCACCATCGTATTTCCAGAAGGTGAAGACGTCCGCATCCTCGGCGCTGTCGCACGCCATCAGAAGGACGGTCTGATCGTCCCTATCCTTCTCGGCAATCCTGAAAAAGTTCAGGCTGTTGCCAAAGAAGCTGGCATCGACATTGATGGCGTACAGATCATCGATCCAGACAACTATGCAGAATACGACGACATGGTCGCTAAATTCGTAGAACGCCGCAAAGGCAAAGCAACCGAAGAAAAAGCACGCGTTCAGCTGCGCGATCCTAACTATTTCGGCACCATGCTCATCTACATGGGCAAGGCTGACGGCATGGTTTCCGGCGCTTGCCATTCCACCGGCGACACCGTTCGTCCAGCGCTGCAGATCGTCAAGATGAAACCTGGCTGCTCCCGTGTCAGCGGCGCCATGGTCATGCTCAAAGGTGATGAACGTTATCTCTTCAGTGACATCGCCATCAACATCACCGTGGACGCACAGGCCATGGGCGAGATCGCCGTTGAAAGCGCTAAGACCGCTAAGACCTTCGACATCGATCCTAAGGTAGCCCTCCTGAGCTTCTCCACCAAGGGTTCTGCTGTATCCCCAGAAAGCGAAAAGGTTGCAGAAGCCACCAAGATTGCGCAGGAACTCGCTCCAGAACTCCCAATCGATGGGGAACTGCAGTTTGACGCAGCTTTCGTTGCCAGCGTCGGTGAACGCAAGGCGCCAGGCTCCAAGGTCGCCGGTCATGCCAACACCTTCATCTTCCCAAGCCTGGAAGCAGGTAACATCGGCTACAAGATCGCACAGCGCTTCGGCGGCTTCGAAGCCATCGGGCCAATCCTGCAGGGTCTTGCCAAGCCAATCAACGACCTCTCCCGCGGCTGCGATGAAGAAGACGCGTACAAGCTTGCCATCATCACCGCTGCTCAGGCAGTCGCTGAATAATTTAAGACCGAAAAAAGATCCTCACGAATTTTCGTGAGGATCTTTCGTTTTATGCTTGCCAAAGCGTGCAGCTTCTGCTAAAATATATTGCTGTAATCCCTGCTCTGCAAAGCAGAGCCGTTAGTCCGGGGGGAGGAGGTGCAAAGAATGCGCGATTATGAACTTCTTTATATCATTAAGACTGAAGTTGGCGAAGAACAGACTCAGGCTGTCATTGACCGCTACAACGGCATCCTCGAAGGTGAAGGTGCTACCGTAGAAAAGGTTGACAAATGGGGCAAGAGAAAGCTCGCCTACACCATCGACAAAAAGTACACCGATGGCTTCTACGTTTTAGTGAACTTCAAGGGCGAAGCCAACGCCGTTGACGAAGTAGATCGTCTGATGAAGATCGACGAAAATCTTCTTCGCCACATGATCACCCGTGTCGACGAATAATTTTCTCGTCAAAAGAAAGAGGGCCTAAAGCATGAACAAAGTTATCTTGATCGGTCGTCTGACTGCTGATCCAGAGCTCCGCTACACGCCAAGTGGCGCTGCAGTGTGCAGCTTCCGCATCGCTGTCGATCGTCCGTTTAACTCTCAGAGTGGTGAGCGCGAAGCCGATTTCATCAACATCGTTGTTTGGAACAAGGCCGCAGAAAACACCGCGAAGTATATGAGCAAAGGCCGTCAGATCGCTGTTGAAGGCCGCTTGCAGATCCGCAGCTATGATGGCAACGACGGTCAGCGTCGTTGGGTCACCGAAGTTGTTGCAGACCGCGTCGAATTCCTCGGCGGTGGTTCAGGCAATGCCGGCGGTGGAAACTATGGCGGCAACAATTACGGCGGTCAACCACAAAACAATTATCAACGTCAGAACGATCAATTCAGTCAGCCGGCAGCACCAGCCGATAATGGTCTGGGCTCTTTCGGCACCGAAGTCAGCTTCAGTGACGAAGATCTGCCGTTCTGATCCCGCAGGGATTGTGCGTGACTGAGTGAGAAAGGAGTCTTAAACATGGCAAGAAGAGAACGCAACAGACGTTCCCGCAAGAAAGTCTGCCAGTTCTGTGTCGATAAGATCGAACACATCGATTACAAAGACACGAACCGTCTGAAAAAATACATGACCGAACGTGGTAAAATTCTTCCACGCCGCATTACCGGCAACTGCGCAAAGCATCAGCGTGCGCTGACCACTGCCATCAAGCGTGCAAGAACCATGGCCCTGCTGCCATACACCAACGACTGATTTTGGTCACGAAATACGAAGAACCTTGTTCCAAACGGAGCAGGGTTCTTTTTTGCATTATGATAAAAAGATTTTGAAGTCAAAAGACAAGAGCAGGTGGTATGATTTAAATAGTATTAAACATGGTGTTGCAGAACAAAGGAGGAAGCAATATGTTGAATCTAGATGATACCAGCTTTGATTATGCCGATCGTATCACGCAAACGCTACGGTATGCCAAGCCCATGACAGCACGCGCATTGTTTGAGTTGATTTTTGTTTTTTATCCAAAGCCTGCAGCGTGGCTCTTGAATTTGAGGGACCAATTGGTGAAGCCACTGGGACTTCGGACAGGCAATCATTTTGAGCAACTGGTACTTTCTGAAACAGAGCGAAAGATAGTGTTGGGACAGAAAGACAAGCATCTGGATTTCTATGTGGTTTTGGAATGTTTGGCGCCAATGGGCTCTTGGCAAGATATTCATGTGAGCACCTATGTTACATACCATAACTTTTTAGGTAAGCTGTATTTTGGGGGAATTCGCATTTTCCACGTTTTCTTAGTAAAAAGTCTGTTGAATCGTGCAGCAAGATTATGGATGAAAAACCACTCAAACACGCATGTTTGAGAAAAGATTGAGTCAGTAGCTGTCATGGTGCAAAATGGATTGATTGAAAAAACGTAGCTTTGATTAGGAGCTGCATTTTTTAGTATATTGTGTGAGTGAAGCTGTGAAAATCTGTTTTCTTCGTGGAGTTTTCTGTAGTATAATGGATTTAAGTTTCATTTAAGATTAATTTCAGAAAAAGGTGAGAGAAAATGGAACGTAAATTATTTTGTGAGATCCATCCGGCCTTTTACCGCGTGTCTGTCGCGAAAGGGCGGGCGCTGCGGCATTTGCAGAATCTGCGCGATCATGCCTGTCTGGCGACGGTGCGGCGTGACGAAGAACTGCCGAATCTGGTGAAGGGGCACACGTCGATCATTTTGCGCAAGCTTGAAGGGGTGGATATGCAGCTGCAGGAGAGCAAGAAGGTGAATCTTGCGCTGGCAGCGCAGGAGATCAATGGGCTGGTCATTCATCCGGGGGAAACGTTTTCATTCTGGTTTCTTGTTGGGAAGCCGACGCGTCGTCGGGGTTATCAGGATGGATTGGTGATCGCCAGCGATGATCTGCGCGCGGAAACGGGCGGCGGACTCTGTCAGTTGGCGAACATGGTGCACTATCTTGTGCTCAACAGTCCGCTGGAGGTGACGGAGCTGCACCATCATACAGATGCGCTGTTTCCGGATGATCGCAGACGTGTGCCGTTTGGGACGGGGACGAGTGTGTTCTATAATTATATTGATTATCGCTTCCGCAATAATACGCGCCAGGATGTGCAGCTTCTGCTCTGGATCGATGACGATGTGCTCAATGGAGAGCTGCGCAGTGAATGGGCGTTTCCGAACCGCTACAAGCTGGTGGAAGAGAATCACCATTTCCGTCGGGAGGGCGATGATTTTTATCGCATCAGTCAGGTGTATAAGATCTGGATCGATCGCCGCTCGGGGCGCGAGATGAATCGGGAGCTGATCTTGGACAACCATTCCAAGGTGATGTACGATCACGCCTTGATCCCGGAAAGCGAGATCCGCGATGATTGAAGGGCTGCTCGCACGTTTAAAGGGTGGCGGTGATCAGATCTGCTATCAGGATGGTGCGCAGGCGCTCACGTATGCTGAATGCTATGAGCGGGTATGCACGTTGGCGCAGGCGCTGCGCAGACAGGGAAATGGTCCGGTTGCTGTGTATGGGCACAAGTGTGCGATGCAGTTTGTATCGATCCTGGCCTGTGTGGCGGCGCGGCGATGCTATATTCCGTTGGATACGCATATGCCGCGGAAACGCATTGAGGAAACCCTGGCGCAGGCAGGCGCGGAGCTGGTATTGACGAATGCGTCGCTGGATGTGCCTGGTGTGGCATGCTTTTCTCCGGAAGTGCTGGTGCAGGCGTATCCGGAAGAGGCAGCTGTTTATCCGATGGAAAATGAGTGCGCGTACATTATTTTCACGAGCGGTTCGACGGGAAAGAGCAAGGGCGTGCCGATCTCTTATGAAAATTTGTCACATTTTATTTCGTGGATCACGCAGGCGGAGGAGCTGGCGACTTTTCACGGCGCGAGGGTGCTGAGTGTGTCGCGGTTCAGTTTTGATCTCAGCGTGATGGATATTTATTTTACGCTGTTCACTGGCGGAACGATCGTCGCTGTTTCCTACGAGATCCGTGACAATCTGCAGCGATTTTATGACGAACTGCGCGACGATCAGGTGGCGCTTATGGTGATGACGCCGACGCTGGCGAAGCTGCTGCTTCTGGAAGGAAATTTCTCGCGGGAATTTTTTCCGGATCTGAGGGGATTCTTTTTCTGCGGCGAATGTCTGGAAGCGTCGACGGCGCGACGATTGCACGAGCGCTTTCCGGAGGCTGTGGTGATCAATGCCTATGGACCGACAGAATGTACCTGCTGCGTGACGCTGGTCAATATTTCTGCTGAGATGGAAAAAGAAGAGCCGTTGCCTGTCGGCATTGTTTCTCGCGCGGCGGTGGACGTTTTGCTCGAGGATGATGAGATCGTTCTGAGAGGTGGCAGTGTGTTTGGTGGTTATCTGGGCATGGCGCCGGATGGTTGCAGAAACGCTCCGAACAGTTTTCATACGAAAGATATCGGCGTGCTGGACGGGGATCTGCTCTATTGCCGCGGGCGCAAAGATCACCAGGTGAAGTACGAAGGATACAGGATCGAGCTGGGGGATATCGAGCAAAATCTCCTGCAGATCGACGGCGTTCGCGAAGCGGTTGTCTGCGCGAAGAGAAAATCTGGCACAGGTGTGGTGCGCTTGCTCAAAGCATTTGTGGTGGCAAGTGCCAGCGATCTGGATGAGAAAGCGATCAAATCTGCTCTGGCGAAAAGATTGCCGACTTATATGATCCCGAAAACGATCGTTCTGATGGATGCGCTGCCGGTAAATGCGAACGGAAAATACGACAGAAAGAAGTTGGAAATGTTATGATCGATGTGTGCAAACTGTTGTACGAGATTTGTGAAGACGAGCGTGTCTATGATAAGGATTTTGATCTGCTCGCAGGCGATGTGTTGGATTCATTTGCAATGATCGAGCTGTTTACAGCGCTGGAGGATGAGGGCATCATGATCTCGCCAACGCGCGTGGATCGCGCGATGCTGCAAACGCCGCGTAAAATTGAGGAATTGATCGCCAGCTATTGGTGAAATGTCACCAAAAATCGCAGTCCGGATAAGGGGGCTGCGATTTTTTTGCGCGTTTCTGCGATCTATTATCCGGTGAGTTAATAGGAAATAAAAAGAAATCTTAGGCATATTCCTATTGACTTAATAGGAAAAGAGCGGTATGCTTGGCCCAAGAAGAGAAATCCTGCTTATTAAGTAGAGATTGGACATACAATAGAGGATTTACAAGAACAGGAGGAGATCATATGATCTACGCAGACAACGCAGCAACAACAAAAATGAGCAAAACAGCCATCGACGCAATGCTGCCATATATGGAGGAATACTACGGCAATCCATCCAGCCTGTACGCTTTTGCCCAAAAAGCAAAGGAAGCGCTGGAGGATGCGCGGACGCGGGTCGCAGCCTGCATCGGCGCGGAGCCGCGGGAGATCTATTTCACCTCCGGCGGCAGCGAAGCGGACAACCAGGCGATCATGAGCGCGGCGCGCAGCGGCGAGCGCAAAGGAAAACGCCACATCATTTCCACAGAGTTTGAGCACCACGCGGTGCTCCACACCCTCGACAAATTGAAGGAGCGCGGCTTTGAGATCACGCTGCTGGATGTGCACGCAGACGGCATTGTCACGCCGGAGCAGGTGGCAGAAGCGATCCGCGAAGACACCTGCCTGGTGACGATCATGTTTGCCAACAACGAGATCGGGACCATCCAGCCGATTGCTGAGATCGGCAAGATCTGCCGCGAGCGCGGTGTGCTCTTCCACACCGATGCGGTGCAGGCCGCTGGCCATGTGCCGATCGATGTGAAGGCGCAGAATATTGATATGCTGTCGATGTCCGGGCACAAATTCCACGGACCAAAGGGTTCCGGCGTGCTTTACGCCAAACGCGGCGTCGTTCTCGACAATATCATCAACGGCGGTGCGCAGGAGCGCGGAAAACGCGCCGGCACAGAAAATATTCCGGCGATCATGGGCCTGGCGGCAGCGCTCGAAGAAGCGTGCCGCGATCTTGACGAAAATGCAGCGCAGATGAGCGCGCGTCGCGACCGGCTCATCGCTGGTTTGCGAACCATTCCGTACTCGGAGCTCAACGGCGACGCCGAAAAACGACTGCCGAGCAACGTCAATTTCTGCTTCGAAGGCATTGAAGGAGAATCGCTTCTCCTGATGCTCGACGACAAGGGCGTGTGCGCTTCTTCTGGCTCTGCCTGCACGAGCGGATCCCTCGATCCGAGCCACGTGCTCCTGGCAATCGGGCGTCCGCATGAAGTGGCGCACGGCTCTCTCCGGCTCAGCCTTGGCGAAGACACCAGTGACGCTGACGTCGATTATATGATCGAAGCGGTGCGCGATGTCGTCGCTCACTTGCGAGGCATGTCGCCATTCTGGCGCGATCTGGAAAATGGAACCCGCGCCCACGTTTTTAAAGAATTTGATACCCGCAAGGACACAAGGGAGGTTTGACCATCATGGCATTATACAGTGAAAAAGTAATGGATCATTTCCGCAATCCACGCAATGTCGGCGTGATCGAGGATGCGAACGGCGTCGGCGAGGTTGGTAACCCAACCTGCGGCGACATCATGAAGATCTATCTGAAGATTGGCGACGATCAGGTCATCGACGACGTGAAATTTGAAACCTTTGGCTGCGGCAGCGCGATCGCGTCCAGCTCCATGGCGACAGAGCTCATCAAGGGTAAGCCGCTGGACGAAGCGCTGCAGCTGACCAATCGCGCAGTCACCGAAGCGCTCGATGGTCTGCCAACGCACAAGATCCACTGCTCCGTGCTCGCTGAGCAGGCGATCAAAAAAGCGGCGCAGGATTATTACGACAAAAACGGCATCGCTTACGATCCGTCGCTTTTCCCAGCGCATGACGACGATGCCCACGATGTTCACGGCGCCGAATGACAACAGGTTTAACGCTGGTCCGCAGACGGACTGAGCGTTCACCATAATAGGACCTCTTTAAGGAAGCTCTCGCTTGAGGGCTTTCTTTTTTCTTTTCAGCGGAGACGAAAATCGTTATCATAGAAGGAGAACGACGGACGAGGTGAGAATCAATGGCAAGACTGCTTTTATTAGAAGACGATCAGAGTTTGATCGATGGCCTGGTGTATGCGCTGACGAAGGAAGGCTTTGCCCTCGATGTGGCGATGACGGTGCGCGAAGCCCGCGCGCAGTTGGCGGCGCAGGCGTATGATCTGCTGCTTTTGGATCAAACGCTGCCAGACGGCAGCGGACTGGCGCTGTGCGAAGAAGTGCGCGCTGGTGGCAACGCTGTGCCGATCATTTTTCTCACAGCGATGGATGAGGAGATCCAGGTGATCCGTGCGCTGGACGCTGGCGGCGACGATTATATCACGAAGCCGTTCAAGCTCGGCGAGCTGTGTTCGCGCATTCGTGCGCAGCTCAGACGCAGTGGCATGCTGCGTCAGCAGGAGCAGGAACCAGTCTTCGAAGGAACGGTGCGCATCGAAGGCGGGCGCGCTTATCGCGCGGGGGAGCCGCTGGAGCTGACAGCGACGGAGTTGCGGCTGCTTGCTTGTTTTCTGCGCAACAGGGGACAGGTGCTGACGCGGGAGCAGCTGCTCGCTGCGCTTTGGGACGAGGACGCGAATTTTGTCGACGACAACACGCTGTCGGTCTACATCCGTCGGCTGCGCGAAAAGGTGGAACGCGATCCTTCGTCGCCGCAGCATTTGCGCACGGTGCGCGGCCTCGGCTATGAGTGGAGGGAGGACGTATGACGATATTCTGTGATCGGGACAATCGGTGGTATCTTGGCTTTCTCTGTGGCTTGCTGCTGCTGGCGGTGGGCTTGGGCGCGATCTTTTCCTGGCAGCTTGGGCAGGCTGCACAGGAAGTGCTTGTGGCGCGCGAAGAAACGGTGGCCGCGGTGCTTTTGGCCGAGGGTGTGCCGGAGACGATGGTGGCGAAGGCTTTTGCCGAAGAGAACGGGCATTCTGCAGCGGCTGCTGCGCTTTTGGAAAAGATTGGTCATGATGATGCGACTTCGCCGGTGCTTTTTCCGGCGCTGCGCGATCAGATGGAGAGCGCCTGCGGTGTGGTGCTCAGCGGCACGCTGTGTATCGGTGCGCTTGCGATCGCTGCTGCTTTTGTTTTTTTACGGCGGCAGGAGCGGCGATATCTGACAGCGGCAGAGAAGATCGCTGCCTATGCGGCGGGAGATTTTTCTGTGCGGCTGCCACAAAATGAAAACGGCGCGCTGGCGCAGCTTTTTGCGGCAGTCGAGGAGCTGGCGCGCTCGCTTGCGGCGAAAAGCGAAAATGAGCAGCGCGTGAAGGATTTTCTCAAGAGCATGATCTCGGATATTTCTCATCAGGTGAAAACGCCGCTGGCGGCGCTGCGCATGTACAACGAGATCACCATCGCTGAGCCGGAGAATGTCGCCACTGTGCGCGATTTTGCCGCGAAATCGGAGCGCGCGCTGGATAAACTCGAGCAGCTGATCCAGTCGCTTCTGCGCCTGACGCGGCTGGACGCCGGCAGCGTCGTTTTTGCGCGCGAGCCTGTCGCGTTATCTGCGCTTGTGGCGCGTGCGCTGGAGCCGTTTTCGGCGCGTGCAGAGCGTGAGCATAAGACGATGACGGTGACTGGCGACGATGAAACAGTGCTCCTATGTGACGCCGCCTGGACAGAAGAGGCCATCAGCAATCTCGTGAAAAATGCGCTGGACCATACGCAAACTGGCGGGCACATTCGCATCAGCTGGGAGACGGGGCCGGCGCTCTTGCGGCTCAGCGTCAGCGACGACGGCACTGGCATTTCGGCGGAGGATATCCACCATATTTTCAAGCGCTTTTATCGCAGCACGACGAGCAGCGGCAGCGGCGTCGGGCTCGGTCTGCCGATCGCCAAAGCCATCGTTGAAGGCCAGGGCGGCACGCTTTCTGTTGTGAGCGCGCCAGGCGAAGGCGCGACGTTCACGATGGCGTTTCCGTGCGGGTGACGGGCTTGAAATTTTGTGGCGGAGATGGTATAGTGTAGAGGAACAAGAGAGAATGAAAAATTGTGATCATGCATCATGTTCACGCAACAAAGAATCCCCTAGTCCGGCCAAGGAAGCTAGGGGATTTTTTCATGTTGCGATGCCTACTTATTTGTCCTTGTCATTATTGAGCCAGTTTCGTAACTTCTTATAGCATGACTGGGTATTCTGTTCTACGATATTGGTTCGCCAACCTTACAAAATTGTAAGCTTCAGATTCACTGGATTGTAAGCTTGGCCTGCTATCCTTTGAGGAAAGGAGGAAAGATCAACATGGAAATTTTGAACGTACAACATCTGTCGAAATCCTACGGCAGCGGTGAGACGAAGGTGGAAGCGCTGCGCGATGTTTCATTTTCTCTCGAGAAGGGGGAATTCGCCGCCGTCATTGGCGAGAGCGGAAGCGGCAAATCGACGCTGCTCAACTGCATCGGCGGGCTGGATATGCCGAGCAGCGGCAAGGTGCTCATCGACGGGCAGGATCTGTTCGCGATGGGCGAGGAAGCGCGGACGATCTTTCGCCGGCGCAGCATCGGCTTTGTGTTCCAGTCTTACCAGCTGGTGCCGGAGCTGGACGTGGAGCAAAACATCATTTTCCCACTGCTGCTCGATTATCGCAGGCCGAAGCAGGCAGAGGTTGACGAGATCCTCGAGGTGCTCGGGCTTGCGGCGCGGCGGCATCATCTGCCGAGCCAGCTTTCCGGCGGCCAGCAGCAGCGCGTCGCCATTGGCCGCGCGTTGATCATGCGGCCCAAGCTCATTCTCGCCGACGAGCCAACGGGAAATCTCGACAGCGCCAACAGCCAGGATGTCATCGATCTGCTCACGCAGGCGTCGCGCCGCTATCAGCAGACGATCCTTATGATCACCCACAACACGGCGCTCACAGCGGCGGTGGATCGGGTGCTGCGCGTGAAAGATGGCGTCGTCACAGATCTGGGGAGGAAGCGCAATGAAAAATTATCTTGAGCTTATTTCTTTCTCAGCAAAAATGCGTCGCCGCCAGAACCGCATGTCGGTCGTCTGCATTGTGCTCGCGGTGTTTCTCGTGACGACGATCTTCGGCATGGCGGATATGTACATCCGCGCGCAGATCACGCAGACGGAACAGGACAACGGCATTTTCCACGTTGGCGTGCTGGATGTGAGCGACGACGAAGCGGCGCTCATCGCTGCGCGTCCGGATGTTTCCGCAGTGTCGCGCTACGGCGTCATTCCTTACGAGGAGGACGCGCCGTACACGCTTTTTGGCAAGTCGATCCTCGTCGCTGGCTGTGACGAAGCGATGATGACAGAGATCATCCCTGACGCCATCGACGACGGACACTTTCCTGAAAGCACAGACGACGTCATGCTGACGCAGAACGCGCGGGATGTCTACGGTGTGAAAATTGGCGAGACAGTGACGATCACCGCGCCGGATGGCAGCAGGATCTCGCGCGCCGTCAGCGGCTTCTGCAAGGACAGCGCGCAGACGATGTCTGCCGATGGCTTTGGCGCTTTTCTGTCGACGGAGGGTTTCCGCCAGGTGTACGCCGAAGCGAAAGGGATGGACGCGCAGTCGCTTGCGAACGTCAACCTCGACGATGTGAACAGCGGGCTCTATGTGCAGTTTGCGCATCCGTTTTTCGCGCGGCAGGCGATCAGCAATCTCAAAGCGGACATGGATCTTTCCGACGATCAGGTCGTGGAAAACGTGAAGCTCCTCGGCCTCTACGGACAGAGCGCGAGCTCGACGATGATGCAGATCTATCTCACAGCGATCGTGCTCGGCGTGTTGGTGCTCATCGCCGGTGTGCTCATGATCGCCTCGAGCCTGAACACGAGCGTCGCTCAGCGCACAGAATTTTACGGCATGCTGCGTTGTCTCGGCGCGACGCCAAAGCAGGTGATGCGGCTCGTGCGCCGGGAAGCGCTGCGTTGGTGTCGTTTCGCGATTCCCTGCGGGGTGATCGTGGGTGTGGTGCTGATCTGGATCCTCTGCGCCGTGCTGCGCCATCTCGCGCCGGCGTATTTTGCGGAAATGCCGGCGCTTGGCGTGAGTGTGCCGGCGATCATCGCCGGTGTTGTGCTCGGACTTGCCACAGTGCTCGTCGCTACGCGCGCACCAGCGAAACGCGCTGCGAAGGTGTCGCCGCTCGTCGCTGTCAGCGGTAACGCCACCGATCAGCTGCCAGTGCGCTCCGCTGCGTCTACGCGGCATCTGCGCGTGGAGACCGCTCTCGGCATTCACCACGCGCGCGCCAGCCGCAAAAATCTCCTGCTCATGACCGGTTCCTTTGCCTTCAGCATCATCCTCTTTCTGGGATTTTCCGTCGCTGTTGACATGATGCAGAGCGCGCTGCGTCCCCTCGCGCCATGGACGGCGGATGTTTCCATCACGAGCAGCGATGGTTCCTGCGCGATCGATCCTGCGCTTCTCGAGACGTTTGCGGGCGATGGCATCGTCGAAGCGGCTTACGGGCGCATGCTCGCCTGCGATCTTCCGGCGACAGGCGACAATGCGAGCGGTGCCGTCGATCTGGCGAGCTACGACGCGCGTCAGTTCGCCTGGGCAGAGGATTATCTCATTGCAGGCGATCTTTCCGCTGCGGAAAAAGAGCCAAACGCCGTGCTCGCTGTTTATCGCGAGAACAGCGGCCAGGATTCGCTGGCCGTTGGTGACGAGCTTTCGCTCACAGTGAACGGCGCGCAGCAGAAAGTGACCGTCGTCGGACTCGTCAGCCAGTCGCCGTTTGTCAGTGACAGCACGTTCGGCACGCTCATCGCGAGCGAAGATACCTTCCGCGCCCTCACCGGCGAGAGCGATTACAGCGTCATCGATCTCCAACTTGCGTCCGGTGCCAGCGACGCAGACGTAAACGCCATCCGCGCCCAGGCAGGACCAGCGGTGACCTTCGTCGACGACCGACTCTCGAACGCCAGCGCCCGCGGCACGTATTATTGCTTTGCGCTCTTTGTCTACGGATTTCTTGCCGTGATCGCCCTCATCGCCGTGTTTAATGTGATCAACAGCATCGCCATGAGCGTCTGTGCGCGCACGCGTCAGTACGGCGTGTTCCGCGCCCTCGGTCTCACAGATCGACAGCTTGCGCGCATGGTCACGAGCGAAGCCGCGACTTACACCGTTCTCGGCGGCATCCTCGGCACAGCGCTCGGGCTTGGCTGCCATTATCTGCTCTATACCAGCCTGCTCACCGAGATCTGGGGCGTCAGCTGGACACTGCCGCTGCAGGAGCTTGCAACCATCCTCGCAGTCATGCTCGCCGCCGTCGTCTTCGCTGTTCGCGGGCCCGTGCGCCGACTGAAAGCACAAGCCATCGTCGAGACCATCGCTGCTGAATGAATACGACAGAAAATCGAGTTCGTCGTGGGCTCGATTTTTTCTTTGCGATTTTTGTGAGATTTCGCGGAGGGTTTTCTGGTATACTGGTGACCATACGAAAGGACGTGATCTCATGATCAATTATTCGGAAGATCAGGAAAAACTTTATCATCTGCAGGTGGGGCGCGGGGACGTTGGGCGCTATGTGCTCCTGCCGGGCGATCCCAAGCGCTGTGCGCAGATCGCGGCGTATTTTGACGATCCGCAGCTCGTCGCCGACAGCCGCGAGTTTGTAACCTACACGGGCATGCTCGACGGCGAAAAAGTCAGTGTCACCTCGACAGGCATCGGTGGACCGTCGTCGGCGATCGCGCTGGAGGAGCTTGTGATGGCTGGCGCCGACACCTTTGTGCGCGTGGGCACCTGCGGCGGTATGCAGCTGGATGTGAAAAGCGGCGACATCGTCATCGCGACCGGCGCCATCCGCATGGAGGGCACGAGCCGTGAATATGCGCCGATCGAATTTCCGGCTGTCGCCGATCTTGACGTGACGAATGCGCTCGTGCAGGCGGCGAACGCACTGGATCTGTCGCATCATGTGGGTGTGGTGCAGTGCAAGGATTCTTTCTACGGCCAGCATTCGCCGGAGACGAAGCCGGTGGCTGGTGACTTGCTCTATAAATGGGAGGCCTGGAAAAAACTCGGCTGCCTGGCGTCGGAAATGGAATCGGCGGCGCTTTTTGTCATCGCCAGCCATCTGCGCGTGCGCTGCGGGTCCTGCTTCCTTGTCATGGCGAATCAGGAACGCGCGGCAGCAGGGCTGGAAAATCCTGTCGTCCACGACACAGACGCAGCGATCCGCACTGGCATCGAAGCGCTGCGTCGGTTGATCGCGCAGGACAGGGAGGCGTGAGCATGGACGAGCAGACGATCCGCACGTTGATCCGCGAAGCGATCAGCGCGCGCCGCCAGGCCTATGCACCGTACTCCCATTTCTGTGTCGGCGCGGCGCTCCTGACAGCGGCAGGAAAGATCTACAGCGGCTGCAACATCGAAAACGCAGCTTACACGCCGACGAACTGCGCCGAGCGCACAGCGTTTTTCAAAGCGGTCAGCGAGGGCGAGCGGGATTTTGCTGCGATCGCCATCGTCGGCGGAAAAGCAGGTGAAGCGCTCGCGCCGACAGCGCCCTGCGGCGTCTGCCGCCAGGTGATGCGTGAATTTTGCGCGCCGGAGAAATTTCGCATCATTCTCGCGACAAGCGAGGAGGATTATCAGATCTACACGCTGGCGGAATTTTTTCCGCAGGGCTTCGGCCCGAACAATCTCCTTTCAGCTACCTGAGGAAACAGTCACTATCCGACTGGATGAAAAGTGTTTACCCATGGTAAAATCTCTGCGATGCGGTCGAATGGCATTCTTGCCTGCGACCGCCGTAATTATTTGGATTCATTTTTTATTTTGCGAAAGGATGATTTGCGTTCAATGAACACTGCGGAAAACATCAAAAAACAAAAATTCCTTGGCAAAAAAGGGATGGTGCTGTTTATCACGCTGATGAACATGTTCATTCCGCTGTCGACGGACCTTTATCTGCCGGCGCTGCCGACGATGAGCACCCACTTTGACGCGTCAGCGTCGCTGGTCAATCTGACGCTTGTCAGCTTTTTCTTCTTTTTCGCAGTTGGCACGATCCTGCTCGGGCCGCTCTGCGACAAATACGGCCGCCGCAAGGTGCTGCTCATTTCCAGCGCTATGTACACGCTGGCCAGCGCCAGCTGTGCGCTTTCACCGAATGTCTATGTCATGATCGCTGCGCGCGTTTTCCAGGGCATCAGCGCTGGCGGGATCATTTCGGCTTCCACGGTGCTTGTCAAGGATTGCTTCGCTGGCCGTCAGCGTGAGACGATCCTCGCTGTTGTGCAGTCGGCGTCTGGTTTGGCGCCAATGCTTGCGCCGGTGCTGGGCGCGCTGCTTTTGCAGATCACAGACTGGCGCGGTGCTTTTGAAGTGCTGACGCTCGCCGGGCTGATTGTGTTTGTGCTGTCCTTCCTTTATCAGGAAACGCTGCCGGAGGAAGAGCGTCTCACTGAATCTGCGTTCGCGTCGCTGGGTAAGCTGGTCACTGTCGGCAAGAACATGGGCTTTTTTGTGCCATGCATTATTTTCTCGCTGTACAATTTCGCCTTCATGGGCTACATTTCTGTGTCGTCGTACATCTACGTCGATTTCTTCGGCCTCAGCGAGCAGATGTACAGCTATTTCTTCGCGGTGAACGCGCTTGTTTCGCTGCTCGGGCCGGTGATCTATGTGCGCTTCCTGACGAAGATGAGCAAGCAGAAGCTTATCTACACCTGCTTTTTCGGCTACATCGTCGCTGGTGCGATCCTGCTCTGCTTCGGTCAGATCATGCCGCTCTTGTTCTGGATCGGGTTTGCGCCGTTCACGTTCTTCGGCTCGCTGATCCGTCCGTTCAGCTCCAATCTGCTCCTGGAACAGCAGAAGGGCGACACGGGCTCGGCATCTTCGCTGTTGAACGGGATCTTCACTGTCATCGGCAGCGTTGGGATGATGGCGGTTTCTGCTGCGTCCAACGGCGTGTTCGCGCTTGGCGTGGTGGTGCTCGCCAGCGGCGTTATCAGCGTGCTCGGCTGGACGCTGCTCATGCGCTCAAAGATCACCATCGTTGGCGTGAAGGAATGACCCGCTACAATCCACGTGCGTTTGCGCGTGGATTTTTTGTTGCACCGGGAGCCGCTTTTGTATTACACTACGTCTGTAACGAAAGCAGGTGACAAATTTTGCAAACACTTGATTATTATACGATAGACGGCGCGCTGGGCTGGAGCCAGGACTGGTTCCGAGACTGGTGGATGCATCTTGGCGGCTGCGCAGCGGTCACGGCCTGCGACTGCAACATTCTGCTGGCGCGGGACCATGGCCTGGCGGCGCTCTATCCTCACGATCCGCAGCTTGTGACGCGGCAGGATTACGAGCGCTATGCGATGACGATGAAGCCCTATCTGCGGCCACGACGCACGGGCATTGACCGGCTCTCGATCTATCTCGAGGGGATCACGCGCTTCTGGCACGACCGCGACATTTTTTCGCTGCGCGCTGAGGGGCTCCCTGGCGATGTGCGCTGGGAAGCGGCGTGGGATCTCGTGCGGCGGCAGATCGATCAGAATCTGCCGGTGCCGTGTCTGCTCCTGCATCACAGGGACAAAGCCTTCGACGATTTTCAGTGGCACTGGTTCAATCTCGCTGGCTACGACGAGCGCGGCGGGGCGCATCTTGTGCGCGCAGTGACCTATGCCCATGAATTCTGGCTCGATCTGCCTGCGCTCTGGAACACTGGCCACGCGCAGAAGGGCGGGCTGATTTGTTTAGTGAGGAGTTAGGAGTGAGCCGCTTCGCGGCTGAGCGCGCTGCGCTTGCTCGGAGTGAGGAGTTATTTTACAGGATGATCGACGCTCGTGGCTACGCATAAAAAATGCAGTAGACAGCAAGATCTATGATGAAATTAGAAAAGTTTGCAATGGACTGCAAACTTTTTTGGAGGATGATATTTTGAGCGATACATTCAAAAAAATGCTGAGTTATTACAAGCCCTACATGGGGATTTTTCTGGCGGATATGCTCTTTGCGACGCTGTCGGCGGCAGTGGCGCTGATCATTCCGCTGGTCGTGCGCTATGTGACGTCGACCTTGATCTACGAGCCGCGGGAGGTGATCCTGCAGCACACGGCGTATATCGCGGCAGGGCTTCTGGTGCTCTTAATCGTTGACTGCTACAGCCGATTTTTCATCGGCAACTATGGCCACGTCATGGGCGCGAAGATCGAGTACAACATGCGCGAGGAGGTCTTCGACCATCTGCAGAAGCTCTCGTTCTCGTTCTACGACGACGCAAAGGTTGGCCAGCTGATGAGCCGCGTCACCAACGACCTTTTCGACATCACCGAGCTTTTGCACCACGGACCGGAGAACATCATTCTCTCGCTGCTCAAGATCATCGGCGCCTTCGTCATCCTCGTCAGCATCAATGTGCAGCTGGCGCTGGCGGCGTTTGTGATCCTGCCGATCATGTTCGTTTTCGCCCTCGTCCTGAACAGACGCATGCGCCGCGCGTCGCGCCGCAATCGCGAAAAGATCGCTGAGATCAACGCGCAGATCGAGGACAATCTCGCCGGCATCCGCGTGGTCAAATCCTTCGCCAACGAGCAGGAGGAAAACCGCAAATTCTCCGTCGGCAATCAGGGATTTCTTGCTGCCAAGAAAAACAGCTACCATTACATGGGCACCTTCCAGGCTGGCGTCGGATTTTTCACGACGCTGATCCAGGTGAGCGTCATCATCACCGGCTGTGTGCTCATCGCGAATGGTCGCCTGGATATTCCGGATCTTGTGACCTTCCTGCTGTACATCAGCGTGTTCACCGAGCCAATCACGACCCTCGTCAATTTCACCGAGCAGTTTCAGAATGGCTACACCGGCTTCGAGCGTTTTCGCGAGCTGATGGATATCGAGCCGGACATTGAAGACAGTCCGAACGCCGTGCCGCTGGAAAATGTGCGCGGCGACATTCATTTCGACAATGTTTCCTTCCATTACAAAGAAAATGCCGAGGACGTTCTGCAGCACGTGAGCCTGGACGTTCCCGCCGGCAGCTATGTGGCGCTGGTCGGCTCGTCTGGTGCTGGCAAGACCACGCTCTGCTCGCTGATCCCGCGCTTCTACGACGTTTCCAGCGGGCGCATCACCGTCGATGGCCACGACATTCGCGAGGTCACGCTGAAAAGCCTGCGCGACAACATCGGCATCGTGCAGCAGGATGTGTATCTCTTCGCCGGCACGATCTACGAAAACATTCTCTACGGCCGCCCGGACGCCACGCCGGAGGAAGTCGTTCAGGCGGCGAAAAACGCCAACGCCCACGATTTCATCATGGCCTTCCCGGATGGCTACGACACCGACATCGGCCAGCGCGGCATCAAGCTTTCCGGCGGCCAGAAGCAGCGGCTCTCCATCGCGCGCGTTTTCTTGAAGAATCCGCCGATCCTCATCTTTGACGAAGCCACCTCCGCCCTCGACAACGAGAGCGAGCGCATCGTCCAGGAATCGCTGGAGAAGCTCGCTGAAAACCGCACCACCTTTGTCATCGCCCACCGCCTTTCGACCATCCAGAACGCCGAGCGCATCCTCGTGCTCACCGAGGACGGCATCACCGAAAGTGGCACCCACGCTGAGCTGCTCGCGCAGGGCGGCGTCTACGCGCATTTGTACAATACCTGAGGAGGTTTGCAGATGAATGAGCAGATTCTCATTGACGACGTTTGCCAGCGCATGATCGCTTTTGATCGTGGCGATGCCAAACGCATCCAACATTTTCTCAAGGTCCATGCCTATGCGCGGCTCATCGCCCACGGCGAAAAAGTCGACGCGAAAACCCAGCGCGTCATCGAGCTTGCCGCCCTCGTGCACGACATTGGCATCCATCCTGCCGAGGAAAAATACGGCCGCTGCGACGGCAAACTGCAGGAGCAGGAAGGACCCGCGCCAGCCCGCAAACTTTTGACAGAAGCAGGCGTGGGCGTCGGCGACATCGACCGCGTCACGTGGCTCGTCGCCCATCACCACAGCTACGATTCAGTGGATAGCAGCGATCACCAGATCCTCATCGAAGCCGATTTCCTCGTCAATCTCTACGAGGATCAGGTCAGCGCCGACGCCATCCGCCACGCTTACGAAAAAATCTTCCGCACCGAAACCGGTCGCGCCCTCTGCCGCGAGACCTTTGGTCTGGAAGACGAATGAACACAAAACGGGCGACCATCTCGCGAAAGATGGTCGCCCGTTGTCATTTTATGCGCTGGCGTTTTGCTCAGCGATATAGCCGTCAATGTCGTTGATGATATATTGCTCGCCCGTCGTATGGAGCGCTGCAAAACAATCGTAAATGTATTCCCATACGTTGTAAGCGTTGAAAAGCGCCGCCACTTCCTGACCGGAAAGATGCTTCGCCGCTTTGTAGCGTTCTACGCAGTAGATCAGAAAATTTCCTGCTTCACTCATGGTCACGCCTCCTCTGGATAAGTGATGGTGCCCGTGCGCCGCTCTTCGTCAAACAGCTGATAGAGCATCGGCGCACTGAGATGCCAGAGCTTCGTGGATTCGTCTTCCAGCGCTGCATAAAGCTCAGAGGGATAAAATTTTTTTGCTGCCGCGATCTCGTCGCAGCCGTCATGCGCTGCGATCAGCGCGATCACCTGGGGAACAATGAGCGTCATCAGCGCAGCAAATTGTTTCTGTTCCATGGCTTCACGCCCCTTCCAGTGTTCCGAGAAATGTGAGCTGCCCAAGCGCTTTTTTAGTGGTGAAAACCATTTGATCGTAGAGTTTTTTGATCTTGAGTGCTTCCAGAGTCTGCGCTTTTGTCAATACGCCAGAGGCGTATAGGGCAAAGGTTGTATAAACGTCATCATTAGCAACTGGCCCGAAGATGATATCATAAGTTTTTCCGTCGTAAGCGCCAGCGCGATTTTGTGAGACAAAATCCAGCCACGCTTCATCCGCACTCGTAAAATGCAGCAGGCTGCATTCAGAAAAAGCGCGCGTTTCATCCAATTCATACACGCTGACAATTTTTCCGCCAGACTTGCGACGACGGTAAACCTTTTCAGCAAAGGCAATGGCCTGATCCTTGTTGGTTGTTGTGTAAAAACCGAAGCCAAAATCCAGAAAGCGGTTTTGTTTGATCAGCTTTGGCTCAGCGACAACAACATTACTTCCGTGGTAAACGATCATGCGAAACACTCCTTCATGTATGTATAATACGCAAGATCATTAGAAAGTGCAATGAGATCGCATGATATTTTTCAGGGACGGCGACGTTTTCTATTTTTCGCAGATTTCAAGTAAAACAGAATGGTTCGCGCTGTTGGAGAATATCGATGATGATGCAGGTGTCGATCAATGCTTTCATAATTTCTGCGCCCTTTCTTCGCGGGTTTCTTCGAGGGTGATATCTGCGGGGATGATGCCGAGCAGGGAATTTGCCATTTTCCGACGATCGGAGGTTGGGCTGGTGAGTTTGGCAAGCGTTGAGCGCGAAAATCCTTGCGCTGCGAGCGTGGATGCGGTAGTCTGGTGGAAAACGAAAGGATGGGATGAACGATGGATTTCAGAGAATTGATCATAAAGCGTCGCAGCAGACGGGTGTATACGGGGGCGCGGATCGCTGACGATGCGCTGTCGCAGATTATTGAGGCTGGGTTACTCGCGCCGACGGGGCGCAATCTGCATCCGGCGGAGCTGATCGTTGTGCGCGAGAAAGAAATGCTGAAGCGACTATCCCACGCGAAGACGGGCGGCTCGGCGCTCGTCGCAAGCGCGGATGCGGCGCTGGTGGTTGTGGGCGACACGACACGCTCGGACACCTGGGTGGAGGATTGCTCGATCATGATGGCCTACATGCAGCTGGCGGCGGAGGAGCTGGGAATCGGCAACTGCTGGGTGCAGATCCGCAGCCGTCAGTCGCAGACGCTTCTGGCGAATGGCGAAAATCTGCCGTCGAACGCGTTTGTGCGCGAAGCGCTGGAGATTCCGGAAGCGTACGATGTGCTGGCGATCCTGGCGCTCGGCGAAAGCGAGGAGACGCGCGCGCCGCACACGGCGGAGGATCTCGACTGGAGCCATGTGCACGACGAGCGCTTCTGAGCGTTTGCAGCGCGCAACAATCGCCCGTTTCATTGAAATGCGTGCCGATTCATGCTATAGTATAAGATAACCTGATAAAATCCTATTAAGAAAGCAGAGTTGATCTTTTATTTATGGACAGTAGTTTGATAGGCATGACCGTTGCCATTGTGATCCTTGTGATGTGCTCGGCGTATTTTTCTGCCACTGAGACGGCGTTCACCTCGCTCAACACGATCCGCATGAAAACCTGGGCGGAAAACGGCGACAAGCGCGCTGCGCGGGCGCTGGCTGTGGGCGAGGATTATGACAAGCTGCTCTCGAGCATTCTCATCGGCAACAACATTGTCAACATCACGGCGACGACGATCTCCACCCTGCTCTTCACGAAAATCTTTGTGACCTACGGGGCCACGATCTCGACGGTTGTGATCACGATCGTGGTGCTGATCTTTGGCGAGATCTCGCCAAAAAGCGTGGCCAAGGAATTTCCTGAGCGCTTTGCGATGTTTTCGGCGCCGATCCTGCGCGTGATCATTCTCGTGCTGACGCCGCTGAATTTCCTTTTCAGCATGTGGAAGAAGCTGCTCTCGAAGATCTTCAAGCCTTCCGGCGATGATGGCATCACTGAAGAAGAGCTGATGGGCATTGTCGACCAGGCTGAGAGCGAAGGCGGGCTGGACGCCCACGAAGGGGATCTCATCCGTGCCTCGATCGAGTTCAACGAGCTGGATGTGTCGGATATTCTGACGCCGCGCGTGGATCTTGTCGCTGTCGACGAGGAATCGACGATGCAGGAGGTTGGCGCGCTTTTCGTGGAAAACGGCTACTCGCGTCTGCCGGTTTACCATGAAACGATCGACAACATCATCGGCGTCGTTCACCAGAAGGATTTCTACAAGGCGCGCGTGCGCGGCGAGGATCGTCTGGCGATGATCAAATCGCCGGTTGTCTACACGACGCCGAACACGAAGATCTTCAAGCTGCTGCGCATCCTGCAGATGAACAAGGTGCACATGGCTGTGGTCGTCGACGAATACGGCGGCACGGAAGGGATCGTGACGCTGGAGGATATCCTCGAAGAGCTCGTCGGCGAGATCTGGGACGAACACGACGAGGTCACAGAATTTCTCCACAAGCAGCCGGACGGCAGCTACAACATTGACTGTACCACCGACCTTGACGATATGTACGATCTCTTTGAGATCAAGGGCGAGTGCGAGGCGTCCACGGTTTCCGGCTGGGTGCTGGAGCAGATCGACCGCATTCCAAAGCAGGGCGATCATTTCATCGCCGAAGGGCTGGAGGTCACTGTCACTGCTGTGGACAACCGCCGTGTTATGGAGATCAATGTCAAGCCAGTTCCGCAGGAGAAAGCGGAATCTGACGACGAATAATCACACATCGCCACCTGCTGACAACAGCGGTGGCGATTTTCATGCAGCGCGTGCATCACAGTGCGTGAAAATTGTTCGCTGTATAAGGCTTTTTGTTTTTGCATTTACACAGACTTGTGGTAAAATATACATAATGCGTCGCTTTAGCGCGGCGCAGGAGACTAACAGATGATCGCTATCATCAGAAAGGGAGACATATCACATGCATACAGGTTCTATCATTGTATTGATAACGATCTTCGTGTATCTCGTTGGCATGGTTTTGATCGGTGTCTATTACGGCAAGCGCAACAGCTCCACCTCTGAGTTTTATCTCGGTGGCCGCACGCTCGGGCCATACGTCACCGCGATGAGTGCCGAAGCATCGGACATGTCCAGTTATCTGCTCATGGGGATTCCGGGGCTGGCGTATCTGTCAGGGATGGCACACGCTGGCTGGACCATCGCCGGGCTTGCCATCGGGACGTATTTTAACTGGCTTTTCACTGCGCAGCGTCTGCGCCGTTACACCCACATTACGGACTCTTTCACATTCCCACAGTTTTTATCGCACCGCTTCCACGAGGAGAAAAATGTGCTCGCTGCGATCGGCGCAGTCGTCATCGTTATCTTCTTCGTGCCATACACGGCTTCCGGCTTTGCGGCCTGCGGCAAGGTGTTCTCGACGCTGTTGGGCCTTGACTACACTGTGACGATGGTCGTTTCGGCGATCGTCATCGTCAGCTACATTGCCATCGGCGGGTTCCTGGCGGTGTCGATGACGGACTTTATCCAGAGCATCATCATGTCGGTGGCGATCTTCTTCGTCGTCGGTTTCGCAGTTGTGAACGCCGGAGGGGTGGATATCATTCTCGACAATGCACGCGCGCTGCCGGGGTATCTGTCGGCGACGCTTTCCTACGATCCAACGACGGACAGCTCGACGAGTTTTGGCCTGCTTTCGATCATCACGACGCTCTCCTGGGGGCTGGGCTATTTCGGGATGCCGCACATTCTCCTGCGCTTTATGGCCATCGAGGATGAGCAGAAGCTCAAGGTTTCCCGCCGCGTCGGCACTGGCTGGGTCATTCTCGCAATGGCGCTGGCTGTCTGCATCGGTATCGCTGGCCACACGCTGAGCCTTGAAGGCGTCATTCCGATGCTCGAAGGCTCTGCTTCGGAAAACATCCTGATCGAGATCGCCAATCTGCTCTCTGGCTTTGGCGTGCTCGCAGCGATCATGGGCGGGATCGTTATCTCCGGTATCCTCGCCAGCACGATGTCCACGGCGTCGTCCCAGCTTCTGGCGGCGGCGAGCAGCGTGAGCCAGGATATTGTGCAGGAAACCTTCCACATCCGTCTCACAGACAAGCAGAGCATTGGTCTTGCGCGTCTTACGGTTGTGCTGATCTCTGTGCTCGGTATCATCATCGCGCGCAATCCGGACAGCTCCGTTTTCCAGATCGTTTCCTTCGCCTGGGCAGGCTTCGGCGCCAGCTTTGGTCCGCTGATCATCTGCGCCCTCTACTGGAAGCGCACCACCTGGCAGGGCGGTCTTGCCGGGATGATCGTCGGTGGGGCGATGGTCTTCATCTGGAAATATCTGATCGCACCAATGGGCGGCGTCTTCGCTGTCTACGAGCTCCTGCCGGCATTCCTGCTGAGTCTGGCTGCGATCGTTCTGGTCAGCCTGGCGACCAAAGCACCGGACAAATCCATCACCGATGAATTTGAGCTGGCGGCTGCTTACAACAAACCAATTCACAAATGATCTTTCGCGACAACTGCTTCGGCGGTTGTCGTTTTTTTGTCTTGAATTGTCAAGTCAAGTGCAACACAACCGAATAGTAGATCTCGTAAGGGGTT
>OLQA01000295.1_pt1 | contig 47060 bp, 40 predicted proteins | sample 1673151 | NCBI WGS metagenome assembly OLQA01 (sample SAMEA3136760, study PRJEB25190) | human gut metagenome | biome: human gut; feature: human-associated habitat; material: faeces | place: Austria | collected 2013
GAAGAGCACCCACAGCGGGAAGGCCAGGCGCGGGGCACAGCCAAAGGCCAAACCGTTGCATCACAAGATAGTTGAAATTATTTCAAAAACTTAAAATAAGTACTATATACAATGTAAACACTTACACCCCATAATAGAGACAGGAAGAGCGATAATAGTTTAAGAGGATTAGGGGGTATCCAAAGGAAATGAGTAAAAACGAACAAAAAGCAAAAGCGGGAGTCAATCCGAGAAGAAAAGCCGGTTTTCGTCTGTTTCTGCTGACCACGCCTATATTGATAGGAATCTTTATTTTTTCATACCTTCCCCTGCTGGGGTGGATATATGCTTTTTTTGATTACAAGCCGGGATTGTCTATCTGGGATTGTACCTTTACCGGCCTGAAGTGGTTTACGATGCCTTTTGCCAACTCCGTTCTGCGCGGGCAGTTCGGCAGGGTTATGGCCAATACGCTGGGCATCAATTTCCTGTATCTGATTGCCATGATACTGCCTATGTTTTTTGCGATTTTCCTCATGGAAATCCCCTCCAAACGGTATCGGAAGGCGGTGCAGACGCTGACAACCATACCGAATTTTATCAGCTGGGTCCTTGTTTATTCCGCATTTTATTCCCTCCTTTCCACAGAAGGACTTCTGAATAACCTGCTGGTGGGCATGGGAATTCTGGAAACGCCTGTTAATTACCTGGCAAGCAGCAGCCATATGTGGCTCAAGATGTTGGGTTACCATCTCTGGAAGGGGCTGGGCTGGGGAGCCATCGTGTACATAAGCGCCATCACCTCCATTGATTCGGAAATCTATGAAGCGGCAAACATTGACGGGGCAGGCCGGTTTGCCAAAATCAGACATATTACCATTCCCCACCTGATTCCCACCTTCTTTGTCATGTTTATCCTGCAGATAGGAAATATCATCAATAACGGAATTGATCAGTATCTGGTATTTTCCAATGCCATGAATCAGGATTTTATAGAAGTTCTTGATTTGTATGTATACAGGAACGGTCTTGTACAGGGGAATATCTCCTATGCCACCGCAATCGGCATGTGGAAATCCATCATCAGCCTGATACTGGTATTCGGGGCAAACAAGCTGTCGAAAAAAATCAGAGGCACCGCCCTTTTCTAAGGTGGTTTGCTGAGGGAATCATATCGTTTGTCCGGACAGTCCGGAAAAAGGAGAGGAGAAGTAAAAATGGCAAAGAAAGAAGCCGAAGAAAAGGTAAGAGTGGGGAAAAAGAGCGCAGGGGACTGGGCCGTGGATATTTTCATAACGATTATATTCGGTCTGTTTACCATTGTCTGTATTTTCCCGTTTTACTATATTTTCATCAACACTATCAGCAACAACAACCTGGTCATGACGGGGAAGATTTCTCTGTTTCCCCAGGGGATCCATTTCCAGAACTATGTCAGAGTGCTCACCCTGAAGGAGCTGCCTCCGGCCCTGTTCGTTTCCATTGCAAGGACGGTGCTGGGAACCATTTTCACCGTATTTGCGGCATCCTTCCCGGCCTATGCTTTCACCAGGAATGAATATTGGGGAAGAAAATTCTTTTACCGCTTTGTGGTAGTGACCATGTATTTCAGCGCGGGACTGATTCCTCTGTTCCTGACCTACAGGACCATCGGTATTTATAATACCTTCTGGGTATATATCATTCCAGGTATTGTGACACCGTTCAACCTGATTCTGTGCAAAACCTACATAGAATCGCTGCCGGCATCCCTGGAGGAATCGGCGGAAATAGACGGGGCCGGCTACCTGGTACGTTACTTCCGGCTTATTCTTCCTCTGTCCAAGCCCATCCTTGCCACCGTTTCCGTATTTTCCGCGGTGGGACAGTGGAATAACTGGATGGATACGGTATTGTATACCAAGGATAAATCGCTGCAGACCCTGCAGTATGTGCTGTACCGTTATCTGAATGAGGCAAATACGCTGGCAGAGATAGCCAGGGAGGATCCGTCGGCCATGAACGCCGACCTGGCGACCCAGCTGTCGCCGCTCACCATAAAGTACACGATTTCCATAGTGACGATTCTGCCCATACTACTGGTATATCCGTTCTTCCAGAAATACTTCGTTAAAGGCATTATGATCGGAGCCGTCAAGGGGTAGGTAACAATTACTGCTAAACTAACATTATAAACCAAGAGGAGAAGAGAAATGAGAAAAAGAGGATTGGCACTGGCAATGACAGCAGCACTTGTTGTCGGCACATTGGCCGGCTGCGGCGGTAATTCAGCGAATACGTCGGGCAGTCAGGCAGCGCAGCAGAGCGAAGCACAGACAGCGGACGGGGAACAGAGCAGGGAGGAAGTGACGCTGAGCGCATTTATCCAGCAGTCTGTAACCGGAGAGTCCGGCATATGGCAGGGCTGGGGAGCACAGAAGCTGCATGACGACCTGAATATGAAGATTAATTTCGATCCTACCGGCAACGAAGTGGAATCCAAGCTGAGCCAGTATCTGGTAGCCGGAGAGCTTCCGGACATCATAGGCTTCAAAGGGCTGGATCAGGCACAGCTGGCTATGGATGCGGGAATGCTCCTGCCTCTGGACGAATACCAGGATCAGCTGCCTAATATTTTCGGGGAAGAAGTGTACCAGAATGCGGTCAAGTATTCCCAGGATTATACCAGCGGCGGTTCAGGCAAGCTTTATATCATGCCCACGGCAATCGGGCCCACCGCTTATAACGCTTATAACTGGGTGCCCCTGCTTCAGTGGTCTGTCTATAAGACGCTGGGCAAACCGGAAATCAATACCCTGGAGGATTATCTGGATGTAGTGGAGCAGATGGTAAAGGAAAAGCCCACAACGCCGGACGGAGAAAAGGTATACGGCTTCTCCCTGTTCTCAGACTGGGATAAATACACCGCGCTGGAAATCTCCACCCTTTCCTTCATGTACGGAATTGATACGGAATATGTATCCACATTGATGGAAACCAATATCATCACCAACGAGACAAAGTCTCTCCTGGCGGATGACAGCTTTTATAAAAGAGCCCTTAAATTCTATTTCGATGCGAACCAGAGAGGGCTTCTGGATCCGGATGCCATGACCCAGACCTATGATGAAATGGTGGCGAAATTAAGCTCCGGAAGAGTCATGTTTTCCTGGTTTTCCTGGCTTACCGGCACCTACAATGATCCCAACGCAGGACATGTGAACAATGAAGAGGATCCGGACGGCTATGCATCCGTAGTGGCTAAAGATATGAAGCTGTATGAAGCGCCGGACCAGACCATCGGACGTAACTGGTATTTCGGAATCAGCAAGAGCTGCAAGAATCCCGACGCCGCTCTGGAATTCCTTAACTGGTTATATGACCTGGATGTATGCCAATATCTTACCAACGGGCCGGAAGGCGTGGCATGGGAAAAAGGGGAAAACGGCGAACCTGTAATTACAAACTGGGATATCGTTGACCAGAAGACAGAGATGCTCATGCCGGAAGAAGTGGGCGGAGGCGCTTTCCAGGATGGTGTGTATGCCTTTAATACCTTAGGGCCGCAGGCCGCCACAGAGCTGGACGATGGATTTACCCTGAGCTACCGTTACTGGCCGTCCACCATAGAAAGAGACGCTACCAAGACCAAAATGAAGGTGGAAGTGAACGAATGGCTGGGAACCACCACCCTTGCGGAATACCTGTACGCCAATGATATGGTGGGAAAATCCACCCAGGCTGTAAACATGGTTCAGATTCCTTCCGATGACCAGCAGATCATAGAAACACAGATCGGTGAAGTTGTGAAGAAATATTCCTGGCAGATGGTATATGCCAAGGACGAAGCGGAATTTGAAAGCTTATGGCAGACCATGGTAAACGATGCCAAAGGACTCGGCCTGGATCAGATAACCGAATACTATACCACAGAATGGAATAATGCACTGGAGAAGGTTAAGGATTACGAATAAAACCAAAGAGGGGCTGTGTAAACAGCCCCTTCTTTCAAAATCAGGAATTCAGCTTTTTGTCCCGCCGGTAGGCCACAGGGGATACATTGAAAAAGCGTTTGAACATGCGGTTAAAATAGGTCTGGCTGGAAAAGCCCACCTCATCCACGATATCCTTCATTTTCATATCAGTAGTTTCGATCAGCTTTGCGGCATAACGGATGCGCGCTTCGGTGAGATAGTCGTTGAAGTAATAGCCTGTCTGCTGTTTGAAAACGGTGCCCAGATAGGAAGGGGACACATTCAGGCGGGCGGCCAGGGTTTTTAAAGAGATGTCCTTATCCTTAAATTCTTCAATGGCTTTAATGACCGCATTCACACAGGGATACATGGATTGGCTGGCGGCAGTTTTGATTGCCGCGCATTCCTGTATGAGACGTTCAATAAAGACGCAGTGGCTGTCCTCATTTTCCTCCCTGCCGGGGAAAGAAAGCAGTGCCCGGGCAAGGGCGGGATATTTTTCCGGAAGCTCGTCCAGATCTGCGGATAAGTCTGACAGCAGGCAGGAGGTAAGGGTAACGGAGCAGCAGAAGGGCTGATGCTGTTCATAAAGACCCGGATAAAAGGCACGGAAAGCATCCATATCCCCGGCCTCCAGCAGTTTAACCAGTTTTTCGGCGGTTTCCTGTCCGAGAAAATCGTCCTGTGAGACATAGGAAACCCGGCAGCAGCTGCAGAAAAGAGTGGAGCAGGCCTGGCGGTAGCTTTCGCAGACGGACTGGTAAAAAGGAACCGTCTGCCCCATGCTGGCGGAGATGGGAAGCCCCATGCTTTCGGACAAAGCCAGCAGATGCAGGACAAAGGAACGTATTTCCGTGGAAGAATCCAGCCCGGAAAAAATGCAGACCAGACGGTAAGGCATTTCGAAGTAAAAATGGGCAAGAAACCTTCCGGGCAGCAGGGACAACAGAAAATCAAAGAAACGGGACATGGATGCGGCGTCACGGTTATCTGCGCTGAAAATCACCGCAGTATAGTTGTCCATTTCCAGATTGATTCCCAGAAGCCCGGCCCGTTCCAGAAGGGTTTCCGGAGTCAGGAGGTTTTTGAGCCACTGCTCCACGAAGGTGCTGCGGAAGGTGAGCATGGTTCCGCCGTAATTCATATTCAGGACTTCCCGTTCCTTGACATGGGAGACCACATTGCGGATGGAATCGCTCAGCTCATCGGAGGAAAGAGGCTTCAGCAGATAGTTTTCCGCACCATAACGGAGCGCGCCTTTCACATAATCAAAGTTATCATAGGCGCTGAGGACGATGACGGAAAGCAGGGGAACGAGGGATTTGGCTTCGCGTATCAGCGCAATGCCGTCCATTTCGGGCATGGAGATGTCGGTAATGAGAAGATGCACCGGATGAACGGACAGAAAAGAAAGCACCGTTGCCGGGCTGGTGGTGGCCAGTGCTATTTCAAAACCAAACCCTTCCCAATCCAGGGCGTCCCGGATCCCTGACACAATGACAGGTTCGTCGTCCACAATGACAGCCTGATACATAATAAGCCCCCCTTCCGATAGTCTGTATCTTTACGGCAGTCCGGGGAAAACCGGACCATTTAAAATAATAATAAAGAGAATGAGGGGCAAAGTCAAGCAGGAGGAGCAGTGAAGCGAATGCAGGATATTATTTGGTCCGCAAAGGAAGCGGATAGATGGCAGGAGGCATATCTTTTGGGAAACGGCAGAATGGGAGCCGCTGTTTACGGAGGTGTCTTTGAGGAAACGGTGGATTTGTCGGAAATCACTTTTTTCTCCGGCAGTCCTTCTTCGGAGAATAACCAAAAGGGAGCAGCCCTGGCTTTTCAGGAAATGCGCTCTCTTCTTCAGGAAGGAAAAGAAGAAGCGGCTATGGAAAGAGCCTCTGATTTCATAGGCATCAGAAAAAATTACGGAACAAACCTCCCGGTTGGCAGACTGAAAATTGCATTGGAAAACAGCGGGGAAAAGCCGGACGGATATGTGAGAAGGCTGGATCTTAAGACCGGCCTGTTTTCCATGGAATACCGGCAGGAAGGAAGCACCGTTGCCAGAAATGCTTTTGTATCCTGGCCGGATCAGGTCTTTTGCTATGAAATAAAAACCGGAAAGCCGGAAAGCCTGTCCGGCAGGATATGGGTGGACGGCGGGGAGAATCCTTTTTCGGCCTGTACGGAAGAGGGGGAGTACCGTTTTCAGGTGCAGGCAAGGGAAAAGCTGCACAGCGACGGCAGCTGCGGGGTGGATCTTTCCGGGACGGTGAAAGTCTGGTGCGAAGACGGCAGGATTTCCTTCCCCAACGGGATGATTGCCTTTACCGGATGCAGCAGGCTTCTGATCGGGCTGTGGATGGAAACGGACTATGAAGAGAAAGCGGGCCTGACGGCCGGCAAGGAAAAGAAAGCGGGCTGCAAAAAGCTAAATCTGCAGGAAGAATATGACCGGATATGCAGCCGTCACAGGGAAGACGTGAAAAGCAGAATGGAACGGGTTTCCCTGTGCCTTGGCACGAAAGAAGAGCAGGAAGCTGCGTCTGCCGTCCCTACGGACGAAAGAGTGCTTGCTTCACGGCAGGGTAAGGAGGATCCGCTTCTTTTTGCCCTGGCCTTCCAGTTCGGCAGATATCTGCTGCAGTGTTCGTCCAGAGAGGATTCCCCGCTGCCGGCCCATCTTCAGGGCGTCTGGAATGACAATGTGGCCTGCCGCATCGGATGGACCTGCGATATGCATCTGGATATTAATACCCAGATGAACTATTGGCTGAGCGGGCCGGGAAATCTGCCCGAATGCCGCAGGCCGTTATTTGCCTGGATGGAAAAGCTGCTGATTCCCTCGGGGCGGATCAGCGCCCGGGAAAGCTATGGCAGGAAAGGCTGGAGCGCCGATCTTGTTTCCAATGCATGGGGATTTTCCGCGCCTTACTGGTCACGCACCATTTCCCCCTGCCCGACGGGAGGGATCTGGCAGGCCTCCGATTATATGGAATATTACCGTTATACCAGGGACGAGGCCTTTGCGAGAGAACATGCCTACCCTGTTATCCGGGAGGCCGTGGAATTTTTCACCGGTTATGTCTTTGAAGGAGAAGATGGCCGTTATCTTTCCGGGCCGTCCATATCTCCCGAAAATGCGTATATAAAAGAGGGGGAGAAACGCTTTTTCTCCAACGGATGCACCTATGAAATCCTGATGATAAGGGAACTGCTGGAGGAATTCCTGGAGCTGGCCTCTTTCCTGCCGGATTTAGCCCAAAAGGACAGGACGCTTGTCATGCAGGCGGAAAAAATCCTTCCCCGCCTGCTCCCTTACCGGATTCTGCCGGACGGGACACTGGCGGAATGGGCGCATTCCCATCCTGCCGCAGATTCCCAGCACCGGCATACCAGCCATTTGCTCGGTGTATTCCCCTACGCACAGATCACGCCCGAAGGGACCCCGGAGCTGGCGGAAGCCGCCTGGAAGAGCATGGAAAGCCGTATGTGTCCGGAGGATAACTGGGAGGACACTGGCTGGGCCCGTTCCCTGCTGCTGCTCTACAGCGCCAGGCTGCGGAGAAAAGAAGCAGCTTCACACCATCTTCGTAGTATGCAGAAGGAATTGACCCATCCCAATCTCCTGGTCATGCATCCGCCCACAAGAGGCGCCGGTTCTTTTATGGAGGTCTATGAGCTGGATGGCAATACCGGCCTGAGCATGGGTATCGCTGAAATGCTGCTCCAGAGTCACAGCGGGGAACTGCGCCTGCTTCCCTGCCTTCCGGAGGAATGGGACTGCGGCAGCGTGGACGGACTCCTGGCAAGAGGGAATGTCCGTGTGGGTATCCGCTGGCAGGAAGGACGCCTGGAGGAAGCCCGCTTTACCGCGGCGCGGCAGACGCTCGTCAGCCTGGAATACAAGGGAATGCACAGGCCGCTTTCTTTAAAGGCGGGAGTAACGGAAACAGTCACCGGAGAATTTTTTATATCTGCCGGAATAGAAAGAGGGGAGAAACAGGAATGAAAATTACAAGAATGCGGACTAACCGGATGGAGAATCCGCTGGGGTTTTATATGGAAAGCGCAAGGATTTCCTATGTGGCGGAGGAAAGCAGGGGAAGCCGGCAGACAGCTGCGAGAGTTGTCGCAGCAAAAGAGGAAACCTTTGCGGAGCTTATTTTTGATTCGGGGAAAAGGGAAGATATTGACAGCATCTGTTATGAGCTGCCTTTCTGTCCGGAGCCCCGGACGCGGTATTATTGGAAAGTGACTGTCTGGGACGATGCCGGGGATGTCTGTGAAAGCGAGCCTGCCTGGTTTGAGACGGCAAAGGGAGAGGGGGAGGCCTGGGAGGGCGTGTTTATCACACAGACCTTTTCCCAGCAGGAGCATCCGGTATTCCGTAAGAAAATCCGGGTGGAAAAACCGCTGAAAACCGCGCGCCTTTATGCCCTCGGGCTGGGCGTTTACGAACTTTCCCTGGATGGGGAAAAATTAGGAGAAGAGGTTCTTCTCCCCGGCCTTCATGCCTATGACAGCTGGCTGCAGTATCAGACCTATGAGCTCATGATGACGGAAGGAACCCATACGCTGGAAGCCATGCTGGGGGAAGGCTGGTATAAAGGGCCTTATGGGCTGAAGGCAAAGCTGCCCCGCCATGGGGAGGAGTATGCGTTTATCGGAGAACTCCATCTTTTCTTTGAAGACGGAGAGGAACGCGTCATGGGTACGGACAAAAGCTGGGCGGTCAGGAAAGGAAAAGTCCTTTTTGACAGCATCTACGACGGAGAAATTTATGACGAAAGAGGGCAGGGAGAAACCGATTATCCGGTGAAGCAGGCGGACCTTTCCACAAGCCGCCTCACTCCCAGGCTCAGCCCTCCCATCCGGATAGTGCAGCGTCTCAGGCCGGCGGCCCTGCTGCATACGCCCGCGGGGGAAACCGTACTGGATATGGGACAGAATATGGTGGGCTGGATGGAATTTGCCGTCAATCAGCCTGCGGGAATCGCGGTGCGGCTGCAGTTCGGGGAAATCCTTCAGAACGGGAATTTTTACCGGGACAACATGCGCACGGCGAAATGTGAATACACCTATATATCGGACGGAAAGCCCGGTACGGCCCGTTCCCATTTTACCTTTTACGGATTCCGGTATGTGAAAATAGAAGGCTTCCTGGGAACAGTCAATCCCGAAGATTTTACCGGCTGTGTGATTTCCTCCGAAATGGAAGAAACCGGAAGTCTGCAGACCTCGTCGCCCATGGTCAACCAGCTTATATCCAACATAAAGTGGGGACAGCGGGGGAATTTTCTGGATGTGCCCACCGACTGCCCGCAGAGGGATGAACGGATGGGATGGACGGGAGATGCCCAGATTTTTGCGGATACAGCCAGCTTCAACTGTGACACCTACGCTTTTTACCTGAAGTTCTTGAAGGATTTGGCGCTGGAACAGGAAAAATGCGGGGGCAGCGTGCCCTATGTGGTCCCCATGTCACGCTACGAGCTGAACGGCGCCTGTGCGTGGGGTGATGCCGCTGCCATCATTCCCTGGGTTGTTTATGTACACTTCGGGGATCCTTATGTGCTGAAGGCCCAGTACCCAAGCATGAAGGCCTGGGTGGAATATATCCGGGGAGAAGAAGAAAGAAGCGGAGGCGGCCGTTTATGGCGGACCGGCAGACATTTCGGCGACTGGCTGGCACTGGACGGGAAGGTGGACGGCGGAGTTTACGGAAGCACGGATCCTTACTTCCTGGCGACGGCTTACTATTATTATTCTGCGCGGCTCACCGCAAAGGCGGCCGGAGTCCTTGCAAAGAAGGAGGAGCAGGAGCGTTACGATACTCTGGCGGATGAAATCAGGCAGGCTTTTTACCGGGAATATTATACCCCTTCCGGAAGGCTTGCGGTGGACACCCAGACCGCCTACGCGGTAGTAACCGCTTTCGGCCTGGTGCCGGAGGATTTCCGGGAACAGGTAAAAAAGGCTTTCTTCGATAAAATGAAAGAAAATGCCTTCCGGCTCAACACCGGTTTTGTGGGTACGCCCTATCTGTGCCCCGCGCTGTCGGATCACGGATTCACGGAAAAAGCATACGGCCTGCTGCTGAATGAAGAATATCCGGGCTGGCTGTATGAAGTGAAAATGGGTGCGACCACTGTCTGGGAACGCTGGAATTCGGTGCTGCATGACGGTTCCGTAAGCGGAACAGGAATGAATTCCCTGAACCATTATGCCTATGGCTCCATCGCCTCCTTCCTGTACCGCTATGCCGCGGGAATCAACCCGCAGGAGGATGCGCCGGGCTTCCGGAAGGTGATCCTGTCCCCCAGACCCGATTACCGGCTCCGCTATGTCAAAGGAGAACTCCTGACACCGGCCGGAACCTACCGTTCCGGGTGGGAGCTGGAAGAAGACGGCACGCTCCGGCTTCGGTTTACGGTTCCCTTCGGGGCTTCGGCAAAGCTGGTTCTGCCAGGAGGGGCCGGCGCCCTGATCCGGCAGGAGAAGGAAGGTGCCGCCGGGGAAGAATGGAAAACGGAGTTCCAAATACAGGGAGAGGACGTACAGACACAGGTGCAGGCGGGCAGCTATCTTTTCACCTACCGTCCGTGCAGGCCCTATCGCCGCCGTTTCGGCATGGACAGTAACCTGAATGAGCTGATGTCCATACCGGAAACAAGAGAAATCATCGTGAGGCATTTCCCGAAAGCCGTGTCCGGCATCCCGTTCCAGGGAGAGGGTACTATTGTGGAGGAGATCGCGAGATCCCCGTTTGCGGAGGTATCGGATGAAGAACTTTCCGCCATGAAAGAAGAACTGGAGCAGCTTATACCCGCTCCTGAGGGGAGGCGTTAAAAATGCGGTATCAGAATTATGAATTTCAGGTGCCCAGGGAAAAAGTGCTCCGTGTTATCACGGATACGGATGCGAAAAATGAGGCGGATGATCCTTTCGCTGTGGTACATACCCTTCTGTCCCCCCGTTTTGAAAATGTGGGCCTCATAGCCGCCCATTTCGGGACGGACAGAGCGGCGGACAGCATGGAGCAAAGCTTCGTAGAGCTTCAGAAAATCCTTTCCCTGATGGATATCCCGGAGGAGAATCTCCTTTTCCGGGGAGCGGACCGGCCTCTTCCGTCTCCGGGGGAACCTGTGGATTCGGAGGGAGCCAGGCTGATTATCCGGGAGGCCATGCGGGAAGACGACCGCCCCCTGTTTGTCACCTTTATGGGCCCCCTTACGGACATCGCCAGCGCCTATCTCCTGGAACCCGCCATCGCGGGACGCCTTACGGTCATCTGGATCGGAGGCGGCAGATATCCTGCCGGAGGGCCGGAATTCAACCTGGAAAATGATATCCACGCCGCCAATGTGGTATTTTCCTCCCCCATCCCCCTGTGGCAGGTGCCCAAAAATGTATATGAAATGATGCCGGTAAGCTTTGCGGAGCTGGAATGCCGGGTATTGCCCCAGGGTGTGCTGGGAAAGTATCTGTTTGAACAGCTCCTTGCCTGCCAGATGGAAGAAACATCCAGGAAAAGCCCTTTCCGGACAGGGGAAACCTGGGTGCTGGGAGATTCCCCCGCGCCGGGACTTTTGCTTTATGAACACAGATTTTGTTTTGACTGGATCGGCGCACCGTTAATTACCAGGGATATGACTTATGTGCATACGAAGCAGTACCGCCCCATACGGGTGTACAACAGCGTGGATCCCCGGCTGATTTTAGAGGATTTTTACTGTAAGCTGTCATTGTTTGCGGAAAAAGAAAGGACAGGAAAATGAAATATAAAGAAAATTGGGAAGAGACGAAACAGAAATGGAAAAAGTACTGGAAACGGGAAAACACGGGAAGGCCGCTCATGAGCATCATAGCCGAAAAGCCGGAAGCGATGGACGCTGAAAAGGCCGCGCATCTGAAATCCGTGGACGTAGAAGATAAATATAGGAACCCGGAAAGGATTGTGGAACGGTTCCGTTACTTTTGCGAAACCCATGACTTTCTGGCGGAAAGCTTCCCCAACCTGAGCGTGGATTTCGGCCCCGGATCCATGGCCGGATACCTGGGCAGCGAGATTGTGTTTGATATGAAAACCGTCTGGTTCCGGGAATTTGTGGAAGACTGGCTGGATTATCCGGATCTCGCCTTTGACCCGGAAAACAAGTGGTTTCAGAAGCATATGGAGGTCTTCCGGAGAGTGTGCGAACTGTCCGGCGGGGATTTCTATGTGGGAATACCGGATATCATGGAAAATCTGGATGTGCTGGTGTCCATGAGGGGAGCCCAGGATACCATTTTTGATATGATGGACGAACCGGAGGAGCTGCTTCGCAGAGTGAACCAGGTCCAGGATTTATATTTTACATATTATGATGCCTTTTATGATCTGGCAAAACAAATGGAGAACGGAAAAGAAAGCTCCTGCTACACGGTTTTCCAGATCTGGGGAGAAGGAAAAATTGCCAAGCTGCAGTGTGATTTCTCCGCCATGATTTCCCCTGATCAGTTCCGGGAATTCGTGCAGGAAGCCCTCCGGGGACAGGCGAAGCAGTTAAATCATTCCCTCTACCATCTGGACGGCCCGGACGCTATACGCCATCTGGACGCTATCATGGAGATTGAGGAAATTGACGCCCTGCAGTGGACCAGCGGGGATTACGGCCCGGACGGAACCTTTGAAGAATGGTATCCCATTTATGACAAGGCTGTTGCGGCGGGAAAAGCCCTGTGGGTAAAGGTATACAGCGGCGAAACAGAGGAATGGCTGGAAAGGCTGGATAAGCTGGTAGCTCGTTACGGCAGCAGCGCCCTGTTCCTGTATTTCAGTCCCATGTCCAGGGAAAATGCGGATAAAATCCTGGCGCATGCCGAAAAATACTGGAGTGATGTGGAAGGAAGCTTTACGCGGGAATGCAGGAAGAGGGATTCACGCTGAGTGTGTTGGAAGAGGGAAAGGATATGATGAAAAAAAGAGAAGTCACCCTGATCGGGGACAGACGGCGGCTGGAAAAAGAGGAACCCCGGGTGGAATTCGGGATCAGCCTGCTGGAAACAGCGCTTAAGGAAACGGGATATGGCTGTCTTTGGGCCGAAGCGCCCGAACATCCATGGGAATACCGCCTGATTCCCGGAGAAAAGCTTTATGTGGGAATCCGTAAGGAAGAGGAACTGATGAACTGGCTGGAGGAAGAGGAGGTGCTTTGCTTCCACAGCCGGGAACCGGAAGGAGAAGGCTTTTATCTTCAGAGCATTCCCGGGAAAATGACGGTGGTCTGCGGCGGAAGCGCTTCGGGAGCCCTTTACGGATGCCTGAAGCTGGCGGAACTGCTGCGTGAGGAAAAGGAACTGCCCGCTGAACTCAGCTTTTATGATGCACCGGCCTTTAAGCTGAGGGGGCCTTGTGTGGGCCTTCAGAAAACAAAACTGGAGCCGCCGAGACATACCTATGAATACCCGATCACCCCGGATCGTTTCCCCTGGTTCTACGATAAGAAAATGTGGCAGGAATTTCTGGACAGCATGCTCCGGGAACGCTGCAATGTCCTCTACATCTGGAGCGGGCATCCCTTTGCCTCTCTGGTGAAGGTTCCGGATTACCCGGAAGCCCTGGAAGTGACTCCTGAAGAATATGAAAAAAACAGGGAGCTTTTCGGCTGGCTCACCAGGGAATGCGACAGAAGGGGAATCTGGGTTGTCCTGAAATTTTATAACATCCATATTTCCCTGCCCTTTGCCCTGGCCCACGGACTGGATCTGAACCAGAGCAATATCCATCCCCTTGTGGCGGACTATACTTACAAATCCATCGTGGAATTTGTTAAGACCTATCCCCATATCGGCCTGATGGTCTGCCTGGGTGAGGCGCTGCGCGGAACGCAGAATAAAACGGACTGGTTCGCCCGCACAATCATTCCCGCCGTGAAGCAGGGCGCGAAGGAGGCCGGCCTGAAGGAGGAACCTCCTGTCATCCTGCGCGGCCACGACTGTGACCCGGTAGCCGCCATGGAAGCCGCTTCCGCCGAATATACCCATTTATATACCATGTGGAAATATAATGGGGAGAGCCTGACCACCTATCTGCCGAGAGGAAACTGGCAGCAGCTTCATAAAAGCTTAAGCGCCCTGGGCGGCGGCCATATCATGAACGTACACATACTGGCTAATTTGGAGCCCTTCCGCTTCATGGCCCCCGGTTTTATCCAAAAATGTGTCCAGGCGGGAAGCGAGCGGCTCGGAGCCAACGGGCTTCACCTCTACCCCCTGTTTTACTGGGACTGGCCCTATTCCCCTGATAAATCGGAAAAAAGGCTCATCCAGCTTCACCGCGACTGGCTGTGGTATGAAGCGTGGTTCCGCTATGCATGGAATCCCTGGAGGCCGGAGGAAGAGGAAAAGGAATACTGGAAAAGAAGGCTGGCCTGTCAATACGGCATGCCCGAAGAAAATGCCGGAAGCCTGCTGAAGGCCCTGGAAGCCATGGGCCTGTGCGCGCCTAAAATCCTCGGAAGAGTGGGGATTACGGAAGGAAACCGCCAGACCATGAGTCTGGGGATGACCATGTCCCAGCTTACCAATGTGATAAAATACCGCCCCAACAGAGAGCTGTGGCATTCGGTGGCCGCGGTGGGAGAGCAGCCGGATGATTACTGGCGGAAGGAAAAAGAAGGCCTTCCCCATGTGGGAGAAACACCCTTTGATCTGGTGGAGGATCTGGAATATCTGGTGGAGCATATGGATAAAAATGCGGCGGCAGCGGCCCGGTGTTCCGTCAGGGATCCCAAAGGGCTTCAGGGAATCCTGGACGACTGCAGGGCTGTGAAAGCCATGACCTTGTTTTACTGCTGGAAAATCAAGGCCGCCATGAATATCCTGGCCTATAAATACGGCATGGATGAAAGATGCATGGGAGAGCTCAAGTATCTGGAAGAAGCGCAGGAGCAGTGGGAGCAGGCCATGGAATGGTACCGGAAGCTGACGGCTCTTACCAAAGAGACCTACCTGTATGCCAACAGCATGCAGACGCCCCAGCGGAAAATCCCTTTCCCCAATGGAGAAACCTATGGGCATTGGACACAGTGCCTTCCGGAGTACGAAAAAGAATTCCGGAATTTCAAGGCAAATGTGGAAAAGCTGAAAAACGGCTGGATTCCCGTGGGAGAAGAAGAGGAAACGGAAGGAAGCAGGCTGCCGGAAGCGGAATTTACCCTGGAAGGAAAAGGACTGGAAACCTATACCCTGAAAAAGGGAGAATACCTGTTTACGGACAGTGACAGCCGGATTCAGAATATCGCGCCGGAAATACAGGGCCTGACCGGGATCCGTTTCGGCATGGGCGAGGCCATCGTCACAGGGATAACCATAAAGCTGACCCTGGCGCAGGATTCCAAAATATTGATAGGCTATTTCGACGACAAAGGGGTGGAATGGCTGCAGGTGCCCGAGCTGGAAACCAACACCCATGCGGATGACAGAGGCGGCCTGGCTGTCCTTTATGCCAACGCCCTGAAGGCACAGGGCTGCAAGGCTGTCCATATTCATGCGTTTTCTTATGAAAAAGGAACCCATGAGATTTATCTTGGCACCGGCGCATTTACAGTGGTGGGCGTGATACCGGAGGATGCGCCTGTCGTTCCCCGGAACGCAGGGCTGGAAGGGGAAGGAATGGATACCCTTGACTGGATGTATGAGTGAAAGGCGGATAAGAAAATGGAAAAGAAAATACCCAGGGAAATGACGGGGGCGGAACTGAAATCCATGCTGAAAAGCAGCATCAATTTTAAAAGTCTGGGAGGCGTAAAGGTTCCCGGCCTGAAGCTGAAGCCGGAGCAGATGCAGTGGTGGCGGGATGCCAAAATAGGAATGTTCGTGCATTGGGGGCTTTATTCCCTTTTGGGAAGAGGGGAATGGGTGCGCTTCAATGAACAGATACCGAAGGAAGAATACGAAGCCCTTGCCATGGAATTCAGCCCTCAGAATTTTTCCACGGACGAATGGGCACAGATGGCCGTGGAGATGGGGGCAAAGTATATGGTCATGGTCACCAGACACCATGACGGCTTTGCACTTTGGGACAGCGCGGGCAGCTATGAGCAGTTCACCACTGCCAAAACCGGATCCCGCAGGGACTTTGTGGCGGAATATACGGAAAGCTGCCGTAAGGCAGGACTCAGAGTAGGATATTACTATTCCCCCATGGACTGGCGGTTTCCCGGTTACTTTGATCCGGAGGGCCTGCCGGAAAATGCCGCGCTGATGAAAAAACAATGCTACGATCAGGTAGAGGAGCTGGTTACCCGATATGGGAAACCCGATATCCTGTGGTATGACGGCGGCTGGCTGGCGCACAAAGGAAGTGACACCTCCAGCGCCTGGTTCTGGGAACCCGGAAAGCTCAATGCCATGGTGCGTTCCCACAGCCCGGAAACCGTGATCAATCCCCGCTCCGGCTGGGAAGGCGATTTTTACTGCGACGAAGGCTCCCATGAAATACAGGGAAAAATCATTCCCGTTCCATGGGAAAAAAATATGTGCCTCTGCAGCGGCAGCAGCTGGGGTTGGATGGCGGATGATCCCGTGTCCGATTTTGACTGGCTGATAAGAATGCTCGTCAATGTAGTATGCCGGGACGGCAACCTGCTTTTGAACATCGGCCCGGACAGAAACGGCAAGGTTTCGGAAGAGATCCACCAGCGTATCAGGCAGATCGGAGACTGGCTGAGCCGTTACGGCGAAAGCATCTACAATACAAGAGGAGGCCCTTTCGAGCCTGAAGATGAGGTATATGGAACTACATTCCGGGAAAACCGCATTTATCTGCATATCCTGGACACGGCGGCCTTTGCCGGACACAGGCTCCCGGATCCGGGCGTGCGGATCCGACGCTGTTACCTGTTGGGAACAGAAGAAGACGTGCCTTTTGAACAGGGAGAAGAAGGGCTCCGTATCACATTACCTCAGGGAATAAAGACAACGCCGCAGGATCCGGATTGCATCGTCGTACTGGAACTGGACGGGAAAGTCCCTCAAAAAGAAGAAAACGAAGTTTATTTCACGGGAAAGGAATAGGGGAAAAGATGTTATATGGAGTTTCCTATTATCCGGAACAGAAAACGAAGGAAGAACTGGAACAGGACCTTGCCCTGATTAAAGAATCCGGAATCAATACGGTGCGCATGGGGGAATTTGCATGGAGCCGTATGGAGCCGGAGGAGGAGCATTTTGTATTCGGCTGGCTGGATGATGTGGTGGAAAGCCTGGGGCAGGCGGGGATCCATACCATTATCTGCACCCCCACAGCCTGCCCGCCGGCCTGGCTGGTGACCGGACACCCGGAAATCCTGTATCAGGATAACAGAGGAGTGGTAAGGCCCTTCGGAGGAAGACGCCACTATTGCTATAACAATGATTTTTACCGGGAAGCCTGTGTGCGGATCACGCAAAAAATAGCGGAGCATTACGGAAAGAACCCCTGGGTAGCCGGTTTTCAGATCGATAACGAACCCGCCCAGGAGGGGACCGGCAGATGTACCTGCCCGGTGTGCCGTCAAAAATTCAGCCGCTGGCTGGAACAAAAATACGGTACAATAGAAAATTTTAACCAAAGAAGCGGCGCCGTATTCTGGTCCCAGGAATATCAGAGCTTTGACCAGATCACCCCTCCTGTCAATTCCATAGAGCCCGGTGCGCAGAATCTGATAAACGCCTTTTATGAAAATCCTCTGGTACGCCTGGATTTCGAACGGTTTTCCAGCGACAGCCAGATCGAGTTCCAGAATAGCCAGACAGCTGTCCTGCGGAAGTATACCGGCTGTCCGGTGACCACCAATGCCACCGGCCTTGCTACCAACAGCATAGACTATTATAAAAGCACCGAAGCCCTGGACTGCTATGCCTTTGATTACTATCCCGGCCTGCGCAATGCCCGGGTGGATTCCTTCCCCTATGCATTTGCCAGAGGCGTCAAAGAGGGCGCCCCCTTCTGGGTGCTGGAATTCATGTCGGGAGGCGGCCACCGGCTCAGCGGCTCCGGCAGGCTGCAGCCGAATCCCGGAGCGCTGAAGCAGGCGGTCATTCAGGCCTTTGCCCATGGCGCACAGGCGCTTCTGCATTTCCAGTACCGCACCTTTCCCTATGGGGCGGAGCAGCTGAATTACGCCATTGTGGACATGGACGGAATCCCCAGAAGACGCTACTATGAAATGAAAGAAACCGCGGAACTGTTAAAAAAGCTGGAACCCTTATCCAAGGCACAGTTTCCCTCGGAAGCGGCGATTCTTCTGGATTACGACAGCCACTGGGCCCTGCGCATCAAGCCTGTAAATGATCCTCTTTTTACCTATCTGGATTATGGACAGAAGCTGTACCGCAGCCTGGAGCGAATCGGAATCAACGCGGATGTCATATCCTGCCATGCCTCCTGGGAAAGCTATAAAGTCCTTCTGCTCCCCGCAGCCTTCATACTGGATGCGGATACCCGCGGCAGGCTGCGGGAATATGTAAGGCAGGGAGGCATTCTTATCGCAACCTTTTTAACCGGGGTGAAAAATGAAGATAATGCGGGCTGTACCCAGCCGCTTCCCGCGGGGCTGACGGACGTATTCGGCATACAGGTGGAAGAAGTGGAACCGGTTTTTGCCGAAAACCATACATCGTTCAAACTTACCCTGCCCTGTGAAAACGACGGAGGGAAGGACGGGGAGAAAAGAGAATGGACCATTCCCGACGGCATGTGGAGCGAGCTGCTGTCAGGAACCGGAAAAGCCCTGGGAGTTTATCAGGAAGACTATAAAAAAGGCTGCATGGTCATTTCCGAACAGCAATTCGGAAAAGGAAAGGCCTGTTACGTAGGAACCGACATGCCCGATGAAGCATGGCAGCAATTCCTCCTTACTGTATGCGCCCCTGCCTGTCCGGCACCCGAACAGGTCACAGCCCCCGACGGAGTGGAACGCGTCATGCGCCTGCTGGACGGAAGAAAAATCTTCTTCCTGTTCAATTTTACATCCGCCCCTCAGACTATAAAGAAATGCGGCGGGTACCGGAATTATCTGACAAAAAAACCTGCGGCGGATGAAGTGGTTCTGGAAAGGAATGATTTCCTTGTGCTGGAAGAGCTGCCGCAGTAAGGAGAAAAATCCCTGTTGACTTTTGCCGAAATCCTGCTATGATAAAAAAGTAACAGAAAGCGGTTTTTAAGATAACATGGAAATCTGCTTTCAGGTGAATAAAGGTAAAGTTCTTCAGGGTCGGGTGTAATTCCCTACCGGCGGTGAAGCTGCGTGAGCAGACAAGTCCGCGACCCGCATAAGCGGCTGATTCCGGTAAGAATCCGGAACCGACAGTAAAGTCTGGATGAGAGAAGAAGAATCATGAGAGGAAGGCCTGGTTTATTTATTGTTTCCCCGGAAACAGGGTAATGCCGCTTTTTCCTATGGATTGGATATCTGCCCGGAGAATATATTTCTCCGGGTTTTTTATTTCTTTATGGCAGCCGTTCCCGTAATCGTAATAAATCCAAAGCCATACTCCTCATGAAAAGTCAGAAGAATTTTCCTTATCTGTCAAATTTTCCGGGAATCCGGAAAAAAGAAAAGGAGAGAGTTATGAATAATCTAGCAGCAACATTTATGGAAAACCTTATTTTTGTCCTGGAGTTCCTGGGACTGGTAGCCGCCATGGTAATCATAGCCTATGTGGTGGAAAAACTGGAAAAGAAGAAAAACGGCGTAAAGGAACGCACCCTCACTACCAGAAAGATTGCCATGATCGGCGTCTTTTCTGCAATAGCGGCAGTCCTTCACGTAATGGATTTTCCCATTCCCTTCGCCCCCGACTTTTATAAACTGGACTTCAGCGAGCTCCCGGCCCTTATCGGAGCATTTGCGTTCGGCCCGGTAGCCGCCGTCATGATAGAATTCTGCAAGATAGTCCTGAAGCTGTTATTCAAAGGAACCTCCACCGCTTTCGTAGGAGATCTGGCAAACTTTATTATTGGCTGCACCTTCCTGCTTCCCGCTTCGATCATTTACCTGTTCCGGAAGAACAAGAAAAATGCGGTGATAGGCTGTGTTGTGGGAACTTTGGTGATGACCATATTCGGAACGGCTTTTAACGCGGTTTATCTGCTTCCCAAATTTGCGGAGCTTTATGGCCTTCCGCTGGATTCCATAATCGAAATGGGGCACGTCATCAACCCGGCCATCAACAGCGTGAATACCCTTGTTGTATTCGCAGTGGCGCCAATGAACATACTCAAGGGCGGCATTGTATCCTTAGTAACCATGCTGATATATAAGAAAATCAGCCCGATTCTCCACAATACGAAATAGTTTGAGCTGCTAATCAGGGACTGCCTTTTCAGGCAGTCCCCGCTGTATAATGGGAAGGAATGTTTACTTCCGGCAAAATCTGTACGTTTATTTCAGGCTGTCAGCCAGCGCCTGCAGTTCTTTCTTTTCCTTTTCAATTTCATCAAGATATTTCTCACGATAGGTTAACAGATAAATAAAAAGCCCTCCGGCTCCCTTGTTCAGATCAGCAAGATTATTGTTCTGATCCTTTGCCATCCTCCAGTAATTATCCGTAAAGGATGACTGCTCAGTGGTCCCAAGGCCGTAAATCCCGTCTTTTTCCTTATTATCTTCTTTTTTATATGCAAGATAAATATATTCACCTCCGGATCCTGTATTCAAATCGGCATCTATCCTGGTATAGCCGCCGAGCGTTGTATTACGTCCCATCAGAATTTTAATATCTGTAATTCTGTCCTTTTGATTTGTACCAAAACGATAGAGCAGGTAAATATATTTTCCTCCCGATCCTTTGTTCAGGTCAATATCATAAGCAGAGAGAGTCCCCGGATTCATCTGGGCAACATACCAGTTTTCAGGGCAGACGGAACGGATATTATCTTTATCCCTTATTTCTACACGGAGGTCGGTTATAAAAGGAATATTTGCCTTCACTTCGTCCAGGACATCTATATTATACAGATAAAATTCTTTTTCCAGCGTTTTGGCACGTGCGGCATTACTCGTCAGTTCCCATATAGGCAGGCTGCCGTTTCTGTTAATCCGGAAAGGAACGGCTTTGTCCGCCAGAGAATCCATCCAGGCCTTACTCTGACTGTTAAAATCGCTGACAGAAAACGCCGAGAAAGAATTTCCGCCGACAGAACGTATCCTGACGCTGACATTCTGATAAAAAGAAACGGCGTTTTTGTATGCGCTGGTGGAGGAATCGAAGCTGAGACCCGAATAAGCGGCGGCAGCATCCGCGGAAACCTGCTGTACGGTTTTATGCATATGGTTGTGATAGCGCATATCCAGCATGATACATCCACCCACACTGAAATCACGGATTAGGTGGGTACCATATTTTAAAAATAACTTTCTGGGTTCCATGTTTTCCAAATCCTCCCGGAAATGTGCATCCAGGCATTCGCGCAGGTCGGAAACATCTCCTCTGGAATAGATATGGCCAAGGACATGCGCCTGATATTGCTTTAAGAAAATATTATTGTCCAGAATGGAGTTTCCTGTCTGGTAATCTGCAGAAAGGCTGGCATTGAGGGCTACCGAATTGTAGGCAATGGTATTCTTCGTCCCAAAGCTGGTTTCCATCTCATAAAGAGTATTTCCTGCATAGGTTTCGGAAATGGAACCTGTTTCATTTCCACTCACGTAATTATAAAAGCTGTTGCCCGGGAATTTTTCATTAAGCTTATCTTTATCCAGAATGGTATTGGACATCTGGATATCCTCAGTTCTGAGATAGGGGTTGCTGACTACATTATATCCCTGAAGCAGATAATGACGGTGGTCATCCAAAAGAGATTGTAATTTTAAAAGATCAATGTTTGACATAAAAATGTCCTCCTTTTCATCATAAGTGCGGATTTGGCACTCTTTAGTATCTTTTTAAGACACTAATAGCATACTATGAAAAACAAAGGATGTCAACAACATAAGTGTCTTAAAAAGATATTTATTTGGGAGAAATAAATAAAATATTGCTTGCTTAACAAAAGAATGGTAATATTAAGACACATAATTGGAAAATAATATTCCGAGAGGAGCTATTTTATGGAAATAGGAGAGCGAATACGCAGGCTGCGTAAGGACAGGCATATGACCCAAGAGGAGCTGGCCCATATGCTGGGACTTCAGAAATCAGCCATAGCTAAATACGAAAAGGGGAGGGTTTCCAATATTAAAAAAGCCACCTTGCTGAAGATGGCGGAGATTCTGGAAGTATCCCCCTCTTATCTGTTAGGGATAGAAGAATATGCAGTCCGGGAGGAACCGGAAACAGCCCTGCTTATGGAATATTATCATAGGCTGAACCGGAAGGGTAAGAATAAGGCATTGGACAACCTTTATGATCTGACACAGATACCCGCCTATCAGGCGCAGGCAGGAGAAGAAGAATTACCGCTGTCGGCGGCTCATAAGGAAGAAGATATGACAGAGGAACAGAACGCTTTGGTCAGGAAACTTTAGACGCAGACATAAAAACAGGCAGCTGAGACTGTTCAGACTGTCTCAGCTGCCTGTTTTAAATACGCCAGGAATTCCGGCGCCTGTGCAGAGCCTACAGCTCTCCTTTCAGCCCCAGAGCTTCGGCCTTTTCCTTCATCCCTTCAATCGTCTCCCGGATCACATCATCCAATTCCATTCCGAGCATTTCACACCCGGTACGGATGGTATTACGATCCACGCCCGCGGCAAAGGATTTATCCTTGAATTTCTTTTTTACAGACTTCACTTCCAAATCCAGGACACTTTTGGAAGGACGCATCAGACAAACCGCATTAATAAGGCCAGTCAGTTCATCAATGGTGAACAGCACCTTTTCCATCGTGCTTTCCGGTTTTACATCGGAACAGATTCCATAACCGTGACTGCAGACTGCATGGATATAAAAATCATCGATTCCCCGTTCCTTCATGATTTCCGCCGCTTTTTTGCAATGCTCGTCCGGATATTTTTCATAATCCAAATCATGCAGCAGACCGACCACGCCCCAGGTTTCTTCCTCTTCACCGTTGAGCCGGCCAAAGTGGCTCATAACAGCTTCCACAGCCAGAGCGTGCTTCTGCAGGGCAGGGGTCTTGGTGTACTCGGTTAACAGCGCCCATGCTTCGTCCCTGGATAATTTCTTCTCCATTTCGTTATTCCTCCTGTAATCATCGTTGATTCCCGCGGGCGGCGGGCCAAAGATTTGTCCGTTCCTGGCGGCCGCGGGGGTCAAAGAGCCGCAGACTTCAGTCCATTGTACTTGCCGGGAACTTTGACTTTTCATGAAAGGTTTCCTATAATAAATAAACTGTATCATAGTTCGATATATATGGGACAAGGAACAATCAACAAGCTTTATTTTAGGACGGTTCCCGCTATTCGTCAATACAGGGAAGATAAATGAGGGAAAAAGATGATAGAAATCAGATTGCTTGATGAAAAAGAAACAGAAGAAGCCTTTTCCTTAATCTGGGAGGTGTTTCTCGAATTCGTTGCTCCGGATTATACACAGGAAGGGATAGATAATTTTTATCAGGAATATGTCCATGGAGCCGGTTTCCGAAATAAATTCACTGATAAAAGAGAAGTAATGTACGGCGCGTTCGTCGGAAATAATTTAGCCGGTGTGCTGTCTTTTTCGGATAAAAACACGGTGTCCTGTGTGTTTGTCAGAGGAAAATACCATAAAATGGGGATAGGCAGATGCTTATTTGAGAAAGCTGCCGAAGAAATGTGCAGCCGCGGAGCGGATAAGATAAAGCTGAACGCATCGCCCTATGCCGTTCCTTTTTATCACCATTTAGGCTTTCAGGATACAGGCGCACAGGCAGTCTATAAGGGAATTATTTATACTCCCATGGAATTGCTTCTGAAAAAATAATGCCTTATACTTTGGGAGACAAAATGAATACTTCAAATCAATTAACCATAGGAAAAGCTCTTCTCTGCTGTATGCTTGCCCATGGCGGATATAATCTCATTTCCTTTTTTACTGCTGTCATGCCATTGCTTGACAGGGCAAAATATCTGTGACAAAAACGATGACAGGAGCGGCATTCCATGTACCGGGATTTAACCAAAGGGAATATAACAAAAACAATAATACTGTTTGTGCTGCCTATGATGGCGGGAAATCTGCTGCAGCAGTTTTATAACATAGCCGATACCCTCATAGTAGGAAGGTTCCTTGGCAGCAATGCCCTTGCAGCGGTAGGCTCCGCTTACACATTAATGACGTTCCTCACCTCCATTCTTCTGGGCCTGTCCATGGGAGCGGGGGCGCTGTTTTCCATTTACCAGGGACAGGGAGATACACAGCGTTTGAAAGCTGCTGTCCTCCATGCGTTCGGACTGATTTTTGTGATTGCTGCTGTCCTGAATGTCGGGGTATATCTGTTTATCGATCCTATCATGGCCTTTCTGCATGTGCCAAAACAGGTATATCCCCTGATGAGGGATTATTTATGGATTATATTTGCCGGCGTGGGAGCTGCTTTCCTTTACAATTTTTTTGCCGGACTGCTGCGGGCCATGGGAAATTCTTCCGTCCCGCTGATTTTTCTGAGTATCTCCGCATGTCTGAATATCGGCCTGGATCTGCTGTTCGTTCTCGTATTCGGCTGGGGAGTGAAGGGGGCGGCAGGCGCGACGGTTATTGCACAGTATGCAGCCGGCCTGGGTATCACGTTTTATACCTTTATCCGCTGTAAAAATTTCCTGCCCTCCCGCACGGATCTGCGGTGGAACGGCCATATCCTGCGGGAAATATGCAGCCTTTCCATTCTCACCTGCATACAGCAGTCCGTCATGAATTTCGGAATACTGATGGTACAGGGCCTGGTGAACAGCTTCGGGCCGGTAATCATGGCGGCTTTTGCCGCAGCCGTCAAAATCGACTCCTTCGCTTACATGCCGGTCCAGGATTTCGGAAATGCCTTTTCTACCTTCGTGGCTCAGAATTATGGAGCCGGAAAAGAAGAGCGTATTCGGATTGGCATTAAAAAATCAGTGCAGCTCACCCTCTTGTTCTGCATTTTCATATCTGCTGTTGTAGTTCTTTTCGCCAGGCCGCTTATGCTGCTGTTTGTACAGCCGCAGGAAACGGAAATCCTTGCGGAAGGCGTGAAATATCTGAGGATTGTCGCTCTTTTTTACTGGGGAATCGGCTGCCTCTTCTTACTCTATGGTTTTTACCGCGCCGTAAAACGCCCCGGCATGTCCGTGGTGCTGACCGTGATTTCCCTGGGAATGCGGGTACTGCTTGCCTATCTGCTTTCAGCATTTGTCGGTGTGACCGGAATCTGGGCGGCTATTCCCGTCGGATGGATTTTGGCTGATGTGACGGGGCTGGTTTATTATCGGTACCATAAAAAGGAATTGATGAAATTCGGGACAGTATAAAAACTGTTTCATATACTGAGAAGGCTGTTATTTATATTCAGATGGTCGAATGCCCTTAACTCTTTTAAAAGTCTGAAAAAAGGCGCTGTCATGTTCATATCCCAGTATGGAGGCTATCTGATGAAAAGAAAGAGTAGTATTTGTTATCATTTCACAGGCTTTTTCAATCTTTTTCATATCAATGTACTGTTTAGGGGACATACCGCATTCTGCCTTAAAGGAGCGATAAAGCTGGGAGGGACTGACATCGTATTCCAGAATAATTTGCTCCACGGTAGGTTTTTTTAGTATATTTCTGCATATGAAATAATTAGCTTTTTCAAAATAGGAGAGAGAAGTGCAGTTCAAATCTGATTTTGGGCCGCGTTCAGCCAAATGTCCGATCAGACCATATAATTCTCCCAGGAGAGTAGCATTGGATATATGTGGTTCTCTGGCCTTATGATAAATACGTTCTATAATAGATTCGATCAAAGCATTATCTTCAAATCTGAAAACCGGATTATGTCTGTCAAGCAGATGGGCATCCTCCAGGTGTCTGTCGATATAAGGACCGTAAAATCCAATCCAGCATAAAATCCATTTTTCTTCATTCGTAATGCGGAAGGTAGTCCCGGGAGATATCAGGAAGCCTTCATTATCTTTAACAGAGTATATGCTGTTTTCAGTATTAAGCTGACCATTTCCCTGAAGGGTATATTCCAGAAGGTAATAATCTCTGCTGTCATATCCATAGGTATACCCTGAAAAGGATTCACCAAATCCCACATTATAGATTACCAATTCTTCTTTTTCCATCTTTCTGTTAATATCTAAAAAATAGTCATGTACCATCATAGGAATTCCCTCCGCTCTTCCATGAATGATTTCGATAATAAAATGAAAGATCTCGATATTGTGAAAAATGAATAAAAAAACTATCATTATTCTTGTAGAGAGGTAAAAATAACCATAACTAATGAAAATGCAAGAATTATATATCTATATTATGCCAAAATAAACAACAAATCAATAGTAAAATGAACAATTCAAATAAGGAGGGAGAATGATATGGAAATTCTGAAAAAAGTGTTGTTAAGACCTGATCTTTGGGCACTGGATGAAGTTGGAAAAACAGTAATGTATCTAATTAACGGAGATGATAAAGCATTGCTGATTGATACCGGGTTCGGTCTGAGCGACCTGAAAAGTATTGTCAGAGAACTGTGCGGGGAAAAAGAAATTATGGTGGTAAACAGCCATGGGCATGTAGATCATGATTCGGGGAATAACCAGTTTGATAAGGTTTATATCGGAAGATATGATGAACCTGAAGCACACCTGAAAATCGATGACAAGGAAAAAAAGAGAGTAAGTGATATGTTTTTTGATAGGTATCTGGCGGCAGGAGGGAAGCTTGATAATTGGAATCCCGGACCATCAGGAAAAGTAATCCCCTTACGTGATAATGATATGATTGATTTGGGAAATTACAGGCTTAAGGTATTGGAAACTCCCGGGCATTCGCTTGGATCGATTGCATTATTGGAAGAAAAGAAAGGCTGGCTCTTTACCGGAGATTCCATACTTACCTGGGAGGTTTGGGGACAGCTGGAGCGTTCAGCGGCTCTTACCATATACGGAGATTCTATGAAAAAACTTGTTGGAATAAAAGATAAAGTAAACGCTGTTTTTCCTGCGCATTGGGATGAAGGACGAAGCCCTGCAGGGCTGAAGAGGTATGAGTTATCTCCGGATGTTTTAACTATTTATGCGGATGGAATAGAAAAGGCTCTTGAATCGAAACAGAATTGGCAGGATTATCCGTTCCGTATGGGGAAGGAGGAAAAAGGAGGAATGATGAAATGTGAGTATTTTACAATAGGAGGTATTGCTTTCGATCCGTCAAGAACAGGAAGAGAGGAGGGAGAAATGTGACTGGTGGCAAGGGAAAAAACATAATAGTAAAGGAAGCGTTAAAGAAAGAAATTTACAGGCATCGGATTTTATATCTGTTTCTCATACCGGCATTTGCAGCGGTGATTGTCTTTGCGTATATACCCATGGTTGGAGTGCTGATGTCCTTTCAGGATTATGACATTATCAAGGGACTGTTTGGCAGTGAATGGGTAGGTTTGGCGCATTTCAGAGAATTTCTGGCGGATAGTGATTTCTGGCGTGCTTTGAGAAACACCCTTGTGATAAATGGTCTTTCCATTTTAATAGGATTCCCTCTTCCTATTATGCTGGCTATTGCAATTTTCTCCGTTAAGGATGGAATCTTTAAAAGGGTAACGCAGACAATCAGCTATCTGCCGCATTTTGTCAGTTGGGTTGTGGTAGGCGGCTTGGTCTATAAATTACTTGATGAAAATACAGGAGCAGTTAATACACTTATTAAAGCGCTGGGAGGAGAAGCCATATCATTCATGAGATCTCCTGCATGGTTCTGGACAGTTATTATCGTTACCTGTATCTGGAAGGAATTAGGATGGAATACCATCATATATCTCGCGGCATTGTCAGGAATTGATGCGGACCAGTACGAGGCAGCTTTAGCGGACGGGGCAAACGGCTGGCAGCGTCTGATTTATATTACAATTCCCGGAATTCTTCCGGTAGTGGGGCTGATGCTGATTATGACCGTGGGAAATCTGATAAATGCGAACGGCAGTGCATCCTTTGATGCAATTTATAACTTAAGGAACGCAATGACGGCTGCAACATCGGATACATTGGATTATTACATATTTGCCCAGGGAATCCAGCATAACGAATATTCTTATGCGGCATCCATAGGTCTGGTACAGGGGCTGGTTTCTCTCTTCCTCGTGACTACAGCAAATAGAATAAGCCGGAAGACACAGGGATACGGCGCATTTTAGAAAGGCGGGACATTATATGGAAAAAGTAAAAAATAAATGGACAGCAGGCAGGATAATTCTTTATCTTGTGATTCTGCTCATCACATTTCTGATTATTTACCCCTTTCTCTATTGTGTGGCCTATTCTCTCAGTTCCAGTCAGGCGGTTATGACAAAAAATGTAACATTTTATCCGATCGGCTTCACACTGGAAAATTATAAACGGGTATTTAAACAGAATCATCTGGCAAGTTCCTTTTTAATCAGCGTCCTCCGTACGTTCGGGGGTATCGTGGGAACGCTTCTGGTCACAGGGCTTGCGGCCTATGCAGTTTCCAAACCCCGGCTGCCGGGCAGAAGGTGGATCTCTCTGGTTTTAATTATACCCATGTATATTTCAGGAGGACTGATTCCTTCTTATGTGCTGATGTATCATCTGCATCTGGTCAATAATTTTATGATTTTCGTACTTCCCAATATGTTCTGGGCATTCAATATGCTGCTGATGAGAACTTATTTTGAAGGGATACCGGATAGTCTGATCGAATCGGCAAAGCTGGACGGAGCAGGAGAGATAAAAATTCTTATTAAAATCATTCTTCCATTATCTATGCCTATTATTGCGGTAATTGCCATGTACAGCGGAGTCTGGCAGTGGAACGCCTGGTTTGATTCCATGCTGTATATTACCAGCCCGAAGCTTAAGCCTCTTCAGGCTATTCTGCAGGAAATGATTAAGGCGTCATCCACATCCATGATGCAGATGTCCCAAAGCGGCGGGCAGGCGGCACAGTCACAGGGGTCTACGGAAGCAATAAGAATGGCTACACTGGTATTTACCACATTGCCGATTGTATGTATTTATCCGTTCTTCCAGAAATATTTCGTACAGGGGATTATGATAGGCGCGGTGAAAGCTTAAACAATTATCTTTTAAAGGAGGGTTACTATGAAATTGAAAAAAATGATGGGTTTGGCATTGGCGGGAGTATTGCTGTTTACATCAGCCTGCGGAAGCACAGGAGGGCAGAGTGCGGATGGCAGTTCTGATAAACAGAAAAAAATAGAATATGACATATTAATATCGTATTCAACATCAGCCACAACGCTTGATAATCCGAATGATGTTGTTACTCCTTATGTGGAGGCAAAATTTAATATTGAAGTGGGAGAGATTACACAGGCGGCTACTTCTGATATTCCCTTCCAGGAAATGCTGGCGGCAAGAATTGCAGCCGGAAATGAACCCGACGTTATCATTGCCGGAAATGAGAACATAGCCTACGCAGTCAGTACGGGAAAATACGGAGACGGGCTGGAAGAATATATTGACAAAATGGAAAATCTGAATAAATGGATGGAACAGGATATGTGGCCCCGTTTCATGATAGATGGTAAAAAGGTTCAGATTCCCTGTATTGCAGTGAATACAACAAAGGAAGAATATACGGAGGATCCTTATAACGTACCGTTTAATACATGGGCGCTGTGGACAAGAGAAGATCTTCTGAAGGCCTGCGGATACCAGTTTAAGACACTGGCCGAAATTGATGAAGAGTATATTTCTAAAGGAGAAATTCCTCCCCAGGAAGTTTATGATATCACTCCCGCAATAGATACTCCTGAAAAGCTTGCGGAATATCTGCAGAAGGTCAAGGATCTGGGATTGAAGGTTGGAGACAGAGAGCTTGTTCCGATGAGTCTGATAAACTGGTCACAGTTCCATGTGGGAACCATGTATAATTTCGGACACTGGAGCAAAGACGATAAGGGAGATGTAAACGGATTTTTGGGATGTGCGGGAACAAAGGATTATTACAAATGGCTGAATGGTATTTACAATGACGGTTTGCTGGATCCGGATTTCCTGATTCAGAAGGATGATCAGCTTCAGCAGAAGGTGGCAAGCGGGCTGGTTGGTGTCGGCATGATGGTTCCGGATATGAGTTCCGCACAGGAATCTCTTTTGGCCCAGAATCCGGAAGCGGTTATCCGGTATATCCCCTGGCCGAAGGCAGAAGGCTATACGGGCAGCTTTGATATTTATGAGAGTGGCTTCTGGCGCGTTACCGTAGCAAATGATTTCAAGTATAAGGACAGATTATGCGAAATGTGGGACTGGCTGTTTTCAGATGAAGGACTGGATATTCTTACATGGGGACCCGAAGGGACAGGCGTATGGGAAGCTGATGCAGACGGAGTTAAAAAATTCGTGGACAAGGAGACGGAAGAAGCCTGCCTGAAGGGAACGACGGGAAAGAAGGGCGCAGATTACTATGGTCTGTATGACTGGACCGGAGTTTATTTTCCTTTCATGTCAACTATAGGTATTTGCTCACCGCAGCTGAACGGATATAATCCCATGTCTTATACGAGAAGCTATGATCCTAACATTGACGCGCAGTTAATCAATAAAAGCTATAGCTGTGCCAATGGCTACAATTGGGATGGAACAGCCAGCTATGGCGATGGCTCCCCTGAGGTGGCCGAAGTAAGCAACTATTTTTGGGCAGATTGGTCCGGAACAGACTGCGCTGACGTAATTACTGTACCCCAGGATCAGTTCGACGGCGTATTTGATAAGGCAATTGAAAAATTCTATGATAAGAGCAAATATGATACGGCTAAAAAGGCGATGGAGGAATGGTTTGAAATAAATACAGCTAAGTAAATTGTTTTTAGAGATTGCGGCATAGGAAAATGAACTATTTCGTTTATTGGAATATGCCGCTTTTTCATTAAGGCAAAAAATGGCTGGATTTGAATTTATGGGATACAGGAGGAATTTTTCCATGGTAAAATCTAAGGATGCTTATTATGAAAAGAAAGATAATCTTTTTATTATCGGAACAGAAAAAACGGAAAAAGTGTTTGAATTGACAGCAGACGGTTCCTTTTATGCTAAAAGTGTAAAAAATAAAATAACCGGAAAGGAATATGTCTGGAATGCTCCCATAGCGAGTGATGAGTTTTTTATTCAAATCGATAAAAAATATTATTCAGGAGGAACCCCTGGCTGGAATTTTGCTTCAGCAAAAACGCAAATTCTTTCACAGGAGGAATTGGAAGTTGTAATTGTATTATTAAATCATGTTGTGGAAGTGAAGAGACATTATGTTATATATCCCGGCCAGCCGGTAATACAGGAATGGACTGAATACAGGAATATCACCGACAAAACGTTATCAATTGACAAACCCTCTCTTTTTGTCTGGAGAATTCTGGGTGAAAAACCTGATGATATCAATTTCTCCTATATGACTGGCGGAGCCTGTTTTTCAGGAAGTCAGATATTCAAAACAGTGCCGCTGTCGGAAGGGTTTGTAAAAGATTTTGATTCGCAGAAAGATCCGGAAATAATAGAGGTTGATGGACATGAAGGAAATATCTGGCATAACAGATTGAATGGAGCGGGGATCTGGAATGAAATATTCGCACTGTCGGACAGAAAGGAGGAAGAAGGTTTCTATCTCACCTTTGATTATCAGGGATGCTGGAAAGCACAAATGTGCAGCCGTGACAGAAATGTGGCGCTGACGGGCTGGTGCGATCTGTTGAACTATCCGCTTGAACAGGGAGAATCCATAAAGCTTGCACCATCTGCCTTTGGTTGTTATTCAGGCGATTTTGATGATCTCGGCAATACGATTAACGATTATATATATACTTATAAATGGGACTTCACAAATGATACTTATTTTAACAGAACCAGCCTGAGCATATGGAGAAGTGCGCCTCTTACTGATAAAGTATTTGACATGATAAAAGCAGCAAGCTATATGGGGTATGAAAGAATTTGGGTTGATGATTTCTGGTTTGACGCCAAAGGAAACTGGAATGGTATTTTCGAGGATGACTGGAATGAAATCAACAGATACCTTGCGGAACACAATATGATTTTCCGTCTTTGGATGCCGCCTTGGCATGCGGACAGGCTGTCTCAGGTGTGGCTGGAACATCCGGAATGGATGCTGGATTTTCATGGCAACTGGTATAACTGGACCATTGATATGTCAAAAGAAGAAGCTTACCAATGGATTTTAAATATGCTGTGTGATAAACAGAAGGAATTTGGCACATACGATTTACGTGTGGATGGAGATCCGTGTAATCTTTGGAATAACAGAAGCTTTGATGCAGAAGGCGGCAACTGGAACGGGACACACAAGCAGAGTGAAAATTTTTACCGGCTTTATCGTGAATTTAAAGAGCGAAACCCGGAAGCAGGACTGGATGGCTGTTCATCAGGCGGCCATACACTGGGGATCGAATCGGGCCGTTATGTCGATCAGCAGCAGATTACCGATGGCTGGTGTTTTCACATGGGCGGATACTGGACAACGATGATTCTTCCGATAGACAAACATCAGGGAATGTCCATCGCAGGAACTTCAAGAGATGACATGTGGGAAAATCCGGATAATGTATATATGAATTTGTTCAGCGCACCTGTTGACGGCATGCAGAACCCTGAAGCCGGAGCAGATATCCGAGTCATGGAAGAAAAAAGAAAAAATCTGGAACTGTTTTATTGGCTTAGGAAACAGGGTATTTATGGCCGTTACATAAAGGTTTACAGACCTCAGACCGAACATGGAGATCCCACTTTTTTACTTCAGAGAATGACTTGGGATGGAAAAAAGGGCCTGGTTATGATTAGCTGTGATCCTCTGAATCCCATGCATGGAAAATCAGAACGTATTTTCATCAAGGGATTGCTTGAGGATGAGGAGTACTATGTGGATTCTCAGTTGGGAAGTGTAAAGCCGGAAACTAAAACCGGAAAACAATGGATGCAGAGCGGCGTAGAATTACAGGATGTCAGGCCGGGAGAATATGTATACATTAATTTGCCGAATCGCCCTGGCAAAGGAAGCTGTGCCGAAAGACCGGATGCCCCGCTCGGAATAAGTATTCGTAAGGAAACCTGGCTGAGACGGGAAGGAATATCGGTACGGTGGAATGCCCCGGCTGATATGCAGAATATTTCGTACTATGAAATATTTAAAAATAACATAAACTATACCAAGGTTTCCACAGGAACATTTTTCTTTGATACACAAGGATGTATTGACGATGTTTATCAGATACGGTCTGTGGACTATGACGGAAATACATCAGATTTTGCACAAGCATAAATAAAACAGGGCGGCCGCTTTCCGATGAATGCGGCCGCCCATAAAATTTGAGGGAGGGCCGGCATCTTTGCAGATGCCGGTGAGTTATGAAAAAGAAAAATCTATTTAAAAAAGTCTTACTGGCTTTGTATGAATAAAGGATAACATTCAATTGTGTAGCAATCGTGATGAAATTTTGAAGAATTTGTGAAGCTATTGCAAATAGAAAATGTATCCTCTATTGATTTTTCATATTCCTATAATACCCGTTTTCCCCGGGAATATTCATAATAATCCCATAATTTAGAAAAAAATAAGGAAACCTTAAAAGAACCGCATGGATTTGCAGACCGCTTCTATAGTATGATGAAGCAAGTCGGAAGCCCCGCGGCAGTTACCGGGGAGTGACACGAAAAGGAGCTCGTCATGAATACCTTTACATTAAAAATGATCGCACTCGTCCTTATGGTTATCGATCATATCGGCTATTATTTTGAAGGAACGCCGTCCTGGCTCCGATGGCTGGGCAGAGGCTCCTATCCCCTGTTTCTTTTCTGCATGGTCTGGGGCTATCAGTATACAAGGAACCGGAAAAGGTATCTGCTTCGTCTGTATCTGATGAGTCTCTTTATGACGTTCTTTTCCTATACCGTGGATACAGTGTTTGTTTCGCAGAACGGTTATGGAAATCACAATATTTTTCTCTCCATGTTTTTGGTAGGCGTGCTTATCAGCACAGTGGAGCTATATCAGAAGGATCGGAAAAAGGGCGCTGTTCTATTGGGTGCGATAGCCTTTGTCCAGCTGCTGTATTTCCTCATGCCCAATATTATTCCCTTTACACGTAATTTATCCGGGGATCTTCTTACGGGGATTGTTCCCAATCTTGCGCTGAATGAATATGGTTTTTCTTTCGTGGTCCTGGGGGTACTCATGTATTTCCTGAAGGAGAAGAAAGATTTGTTCTGCGTTATGTATATCCTCTTCTGTATCAGCCAGTTCAGTATAGAGATGTTTGAAAGCGGAGGCATCGGAGCTACCCAGTGGCTCATGGTTCTCGTCCTTCCCCTGATGCTTGGATACAATAATCAGAAGGGCCCGGGCATGAAATATTTCTTTTACATCTTTTATCCGGCACATACCTTCCTTTTGTTTTATCTTGCTGAGTTTGTTTTTCAATAAATAGAGAAAGGAATACACAAAAAAGGCAGGCCGGACGGCCTGCCATATTTTTTGAGGGAGGGCCGGCATCTTGGCAGATGCCGGCAAGTTATGAAAAAGAAATCTATTTTAAAAAGTTATTGGCTTTGTATAAATATACGATAACATCCAAGTATGGAAGTTCCGTGATGGAAGTTTGAAGAAATTGTGAAGCTTTTGGAACTAAAAAATGAATCCCTCGCTTTTCTTATCTTCGGTCAGCCCGGCTACGAGATGCTCCATTTCCTGTTTTGAATTCACCTGTCTTGAACGATCGATCACATTTTGGCGGGAAGATTCGCTCAATGAGGAAAAAACACGCATGGCATCCATATTCTGGGCTAACGCCATGCCTAATCCCAACGGTATTTCATCATTATTTAAAAGGCTCATATTTCCTCCTTTGCTGTTATAAGTTGTTATGGAAGCACGGATAGTATGTGTTGTTTCAAGATAATTATACAAAAACAATCGTTATTTAGAAAAAATTAAGAAAATTTTAAAGGAAGTACATAGATTTTTCAAAGGTAACTATAGTATGATAGTCAAAGTAATATTTCGGGACACTCTTTAATTTAAGGGGATGGAACGGAGGATACTGTCAGCAGGATAAAATATCCGGTTGACAAAATGAATAAACCGTATTACTGTATTAACTGTATAATACAGATGAAATGTAAACAGTTTCCGCGGTCAAAAAAGAAAATTGACCGGAAGGGGAACAAAGGGAGAAAAAGTATGAGTGCGCTGGTTGAAGTAAAGGACATGTGTAAGGTTTACAACCCGGGTGAAAACGAAGTGCGGGCACTGGATCATGTAAATGTATCGATTAATGAAAATGAATTTGTGGCAATTATCGGTCATTCCGGCTCAGGAAAATCCACGCTTATGAATATGCTGGGATGCCTGGATGTCCCTACGAGCGGAACTTACCTTCTGCATGACCAGGACGTTTCCAGGATGAGTGACGATGATCTGTCCGATATCAGAAACCGGGAAATCGGTTTTATTTTTCAGGGTTTTAACCTGATACCGAATCTGACGGCCCTGGAAAATGTAGAACTTCCTCTGATTTACAGGGGAATCAGCAAAAAAGAGAGGCTGGAGCTTTCCCAGGATGCCCTCAGAAAGGTAGGACTGGAAAAACGAATGAACCACAAGCCTTCGGAAATGTCCGGAGGGCAGCAGCAGAGGGTCGCCATAGCAAGAGCCATTGCCCAGGCGCCGCCTGTGATACTTGCGGATGAGCCTACCGGTAACCTGGATTCCGGTTCGACCAAAGAAATTATGGGAATTCTTAAGAGCCTTCACCAGGAAGGAAGAACCGTAATCATAATTACTCATGATAATGATATCGCCGCTCAGGCAGAGCGGGTTATCCGTATCAAGGACGGCTATATTGAAGCGGATTATAATCAGGATACGGAGAACTATGAGGAATAATTTTTTTACAGAGTTTCAGAACTCTTTATATAATAGGTAACTACCCTACGGGATAAATTATGGAGGAATCAAAATGAGTGAGTTAGAGAACAAAGATACCGGCAGCCTGGAATCGGCCAAAGATAAAAAGAAGAGAGAAAAAGCCGAAGCAAAGGAAAAGAAGGCTCAGGAGAAGAGAGAAGCTGTTATGGCCGGAGGGACCGGCAAGAAGAAAAAGAAGAAATTCGGCTGGATTATTGCCCTTGCTTTAGTCATTGTCATAGTGGGCTATTCCGTTGTGACAAGCGTCATTGCCAAAAACACCCCCATGCAGGTGAATACCGTGGAAGCGACCGTCGGAGTGATTGAAGAAACATTATCCACCAGCGGTACGGTAAGCAGTGAGCAGAGCAAAACATATTATGCGCCTGTGGGTGCCACCATTTCCGAAATGAGCATCGCCCTGGGTGATGAGGTGGCAGAGGGACAGCAGCTGGTTTCCTTTGATACTACAGATTTGGAAATGAAGAAGACGAAAGCGGAGCTGGATGCGTCCGTAACAGCAAACAGCTATAAAAGTTCCGAGTATAAGAGCAATAAAAATCAGTCTGAATATAATGAAGCAACAATCGGTCTGCCTGAGCTGAAGGTACTGGCAGAGCAGCAGGAACAGTATGTACAGGGATTGAAGTACCAGCTGGAGGACGAGCAGCAGCAGAAAAAGCAAAAGCTGCAGGATTGGCTGGGAAAACTGAATCAGGAGCTGGATACACAGTCTAATAAGCTGGAGGAGCAGCACGATTCTGAGACGAGAAAAAGTATTCAGGAGATCATCCAGAACCTGAATAACAGCATCCGCGAAACGAATAACCAGATCAGCGATCTGAGCATGTCTGACGAGCTGAAAGAAAAACAGCGCCTTATCGATGCAGAACAGAAGAAACTGGATGATATGAATGAAGAAATCAATAAGAGAGAAGGCAAGGAAACCTCCTCGGAAGCGGGAATTGCCGATCCTTATGAAAAACAGCAGCTGGCGGCAAACACACAGAGCGCCCAGCTTACGGCAACCGAGGCTGAAAATGAGCTGGAAAAAGCCCGGGCAGGCGTAACTGCCGAATTCCCCGGCATTGTCACCAAAATTGCCACCGTATCCACATCCAAGGATGCGACCAAGGGCGGCGGCCTTCTGGAAGGCGCAACCGTTGCCGAAGGAACCGAACTCTTTACGATTGAAAGCAATAAACAGGTCAAAGTAGGAATAGAAGTTACCAAATACGATTTGCCCAAAATAGCCATTGGCCAGCAGGTAGACGTTACAATAGCGGGCAATGTATATGAAGGAGAGGTTTCCAAAATTAACAAGGTGGCGGCAGCCAATTCCCAGGGAACACCCGTGGTTGGAGCGGAAGTCCATATCAAGAATCCCGATGACAGCATCTTCCTGGGTGTGGAAGCAAAGCTTGTTATTCATACCGCTTACGCGGAGAATGTAATAACCATACCGGTTGAAATCGTAAATGCGGATAAGCAGGGCGAATTCTGTTATGTAGTGGATAATGGTGTTGTGACCATGAGAAGAATCACCACAGGAATTTCCTCCGACAGCATGGTTGAGGTAAAAGAAGGCCTGAAAGAGGGCGATCAGATTGTATATGATGTGACTGGTACCATTATGGAAGGAATGAAGGTTATGGCAGTTCCTATGGGCGGCGGAATGGCCGGCCAGACCATGATGGAAACCGGAGCAGCCGCCGGTGAAACGGAAGCTGTGACAGAAACGGCATCGGAAGCTGTATCACAGACAGCGGCCGGAGAGGGTTCCTCCGAAGAAGCAGGCGGAGAAACAGAAACTGCTGAATCACAGGCAGCGAGTGGCACACTGGGATCTGAAAATGAATAGCCAGGTACTATTCGAAGCTGCCTATATAAGGAGGACTGAATAGTGGCACAGGCATGGGAATATATAAAAATTGCCCTGATGAATATCAGGAGCAATAAAGGCCGGTCTATCCTGACGATGCTGGGTATTATCATCGGTATTACTTCCGTAATCATGATTATATCCATCGGCGACGGGGTTAAAGGACAGGTTAATGATGAATTGAATGCCATGGCCGGAGGGCTGATTGGTATTTATGTAAATAATGAGCACAGTGAAGAAGAGGTTTATTTTGACTCGGATGACTTTGAAGCAATAAAAGAGAAGGTGCCGGGTGTAAAGGGTGTGACCCCTGTATATACGATGTACGGCAGTGCAATTGGCAAAAAAGGTGAATTTACCGCGTATGCGTCCGGCGGTACGGAAAGCATGGAATTTTACCAGAGTGAGCCTATTATTGCAGGACATTATTTTACCGCCAGTGATTATTATTCCGGTAATAAGGTCTGCGTTGTACCGGAACAGGCGGCGAAGAAGATGTTTGGTACTACGGATGTTGTAGGCCTTACCATAGAGGTAACTCTGTATGGGACAACACAGGATCTTAGGATTGTAGGTGTCCGCCAGGACAGTGCTGCGGCTATGTTCAGCATGTATGGTGATATGATTAATATTGAATTGCCTCTCAGCGTACTCAGCGCGTCCTATGGATTGTATTTTGGGGAATTTACGGATTTCATGATTATCAGTGATTCTCCTGCGGAGTCCGTTCAGGTGGCCCAGAGCAGTATCAACCTGCTGGAAGGAAGACACAATGTAAGAGGAAAGGGAGTGATTCAGGTTCAGAACATGCAGGACCAGATTTCCGAAATCAACTCCGTTTTAGGAAGTATATCCATCTTTGTTGTAATAGTGGCGGCAATTTCCCTTTTGGTCGGCGGAATTGGTGTTATGAATATCATGCTGGTTTCCGTTACGGAGCGTACCAGAGAAATCGGTATCCGCAAGTCTCTGGGTGCCCGGACCGGTTCCATACTGCTCCAATTTTTGTCCGAATCCGCTATTATTACCCTGCTGGGAGGTATTATAGGTATCATCCTGGGTGTTACAGGCGCGATTCTCATCGGAGGAGTAATTGGCTTCTCAGCCCGGATTCAGCCAAGCACCGTTTTGATAGCTTCCCTGTTCTCGGCAGGCGTAGGTATTTTCTTCGGAATTTATCCTGCCAGGAAGGCGGCAAAACTCAGCCCTATTGAAGCGCTTCGCCATGAATAGGCTGAAATCTCTTGCGTTACGAAAGATTTTCAGTATAATATAATGATAAGTAGACAAAAGCACCTACGACGTAGGTGCTTTTTCGGGTCGTATGAATCAACAGGGACAGGAAGGTAATTTATGGAAGTGGAATTTGATGTAAAAATTGATTCGGCAGTTCTTTATGACTATATGCTCCACCATACCTATACCAGCTTTGCCGGAGTAGTGGGAACTACGGTAGGAGCGCTGATTCTGGTTGCGTTCGGTATGACGGGCCATGTGGTCTATCTGATTGCCGGACTTATAATCCTGCTGTACCAGCCGGGAAGTCTTTTATTGAAAGCAAAGCAGCAGGCGCTCACAAATCCGGCATTCAAGCAGCCCCTTCATTATAAAATGACAGAAGAAGGCGTCGAAGTATCCCAGGGGGATATGGTGGAATTCCAGAAGTGGGAGGATATGGTGAAGGCGATTTCCACCGGCAGGAGCATTATCCTTTATACAACCAGAATCAATGCGAGTATTTTTCCCCGCAGGGATTTAAAGGATAGCCTCTCCAAAGTTGTGGAAATGATCTCCACGCATATGCCTCCTAAAAAAGTGAATATTCGAATGTAGTTATCAGCCTTTGCAGATAATGTCCGGCAAAACGGACGCAGGAGATACCATAATGAAAACAGAACAGATCGAGAGCTTCAGCCCGGAAGACACCTTTGCATTTGGAGAACAGATCGGCAGACAGGCCGTTCCCGGGCAGGTTTATACCCTCATAGGTGATTTGGGTGTGGGCAAGACGGTTTTCACCCAGGGTGTTGCGGCAGGACTGGGGATTCAGGAGCCGGTCAGCAGTCCTACCTTCACTATTATCCAGATTTATGAAGAAGGAAGGATGCCCTTTTATCACTTTGATGTTTACCGCATCGGCGATGTGGAAGAAATGGATGAGATAGGCTATGAAGATTGTTTCTACGGAAACGGCCTCTGCCTTATTGAATGGGCCAACCTCATAGAAGAAATCCTTCCCCCCTCCTATACGGAGATCCGGATTGAAAAAGACTTGAAAAAGGGTTTTGACTATCGTAAAATCACCCTGACAAGGAAGGAAGCGAATCAGGAATGAAAATATTAGCCATAGACAGTTCAGGACTGGTAGCCAGCGTGGCGGTAACGGAAGATGATAATCTTATCGCGGAATACACCACCAACTATAAGAAAACACATTCCCAGACACTTCTTCCCATGCTGGATGAAGTGAAGAAAATGATAGAACTGGATTTAAACACCATTGATGCCATTGCCGTATCTGCCGGCCCGGGCTCCTTCACCGGGCTCCGGATAGGATCCGCAACAGCAAAAGGGCTGGGCCTGGCTTTGAATAAGCCGCTGATAGGTGTGCCCACTGTGGATGCCCTGGCGATGAACCTGTATGGGACAGATCAAATCATCTGCCCTCTGATGGATGCCAGACGCAGCCAGGTTTATACCGGCATTTACCGTTTTGTGCAGGAAAGCGGGAATGAGGCGGCGGCTCCTGCCAGCCTTCCGAATTCCGCGCAGGCACAGGCTTTCGATGAAGTCAGCTATTCTCTGAAAGTACGGGAGCTCCAATGTGTGGTACCCATTGAAGAGATTGCAGAAAGGCTGAACCAACTGCCGGAGGACGGCGGCGTGATCTTTTTAGGGGATGGGGTCCCTGTTTTCCGATCGAGGCTGGCGGAACTAATGCGCCGTCCCTATTCTTTTGCCCCGGCGCTGTGCAACAGACAGCGCGCCTCTGCAGTCGCGGTATTAGCCGCCGGGTATGCAAAAGAAGGGAAAATGGTATCGGCGGATGCTTTTGTCCCGGAATATCTTCGTCCCTCCCAGGCGGAAAGAGAACGAAGCGAGGCCCGGAAATTAGCAGGAGCCCAGGCCGGTGACGCCATGATGAGAAAAGGAACCTTCTCCAAAGAGAAGAAAGCCATCCCGGAAGAAAGTGGTGGCTGATAATGGAAATTCGCAGAATGAGAAGGGAAGATCTCACTCAGGCTGCCGCGCTGGAAGAAAAATGCTTTGGGGCGGATGCCTGGTCGATGCAGGCCTTCGCTGATGCCCTGGAGGATGAGAATGCGCTCTACCTTACCTGCATTGTAGAGGAGGAAGGCCTGATAGCCTACTGCGGTATCTGGAGATCCTTTGAAGACGGAGATATCACCAATGTAGCCGTGGACGAAAGATACAGAAAAAAAGGATTCGCGCGTCTTCTGCTCCGGGAACTGATGCAGAAATCGGCAGCCTCCGGCGTGGAAAATTTTACATTGGAGGTTCGGGAGAGTAATCTGCCCGCCATCCGCCTTTATGAGTCTTTAGGCTTTGTTACAGAGGGAATCAGGAAAAATTTTTACAGAAATCCGAATGAAAATGCGCTCATTATGTGGAAGAGATAGCCAGCGCATGGAATAATTACCGCTGTTTTTCGACAAAAATTTACGTTATAATGAACAAAACGGAAAGCGTAAAATACGCGGATAGGAGTGGCCATGCGGAAATATCAGGATAATAATACCCAACTTGTAACGGTAATCTGCAACCGATGCAAAAAAGAGTTAAAGGTGGAAAATGGAATACTGAAGGAAGGCTGTTTTGAAGTCAGCCATGCTTTCGGATATTTCAGTGAAAAGGACGGACAGGTGTATCAATTTGACCTGTGCGAACAGTGTTTTGATAAAATGCTCACAGAATTTCAGGTGCCTGCCGAAGTGAAGGAGGCAAAAGAACTTCTGTAGCGGATTGGAGTAATACGTATAGATGCTGGATGTATGTTTATTGGGAACCGGAGGGATGATGCCCCTGCCCTACAGGTGGCTGACCTCCCTCATGGCCCGTTACAATGGAAAAAGTATTATGATCGACTGCGGCGAGGGAACACAGATTGCCATGAAGGAAAAGGGCTGGAGCCCTAAGCCGGTGGATATTATCTGCTTTACCCATTATCACGCCGACCATATCAGCGGACTTCCGGGAATGCTTCTCACCATGGGGAATGCAGAACGGACAGAACCGCTTCTTCTGATAGGCCCCAAGGGGCTTACCCGTGTGGTAAATTCCCTTCGTGTCATCGCTCCCGAACTTCCTTTTCCTATTGAATATATGGAACTGACAGAGCCGGAGCACAGCATAGATTTTGAAGGCTTCCGTATTGAAGCCTTCCGCGTGAACCATAATGTAGTCTGCTACGGCTATAGTATAATCATTGAACGAAGCGGCCGTTTCCAATTGGACAAAGCCCAGGCATTGAATATCCCCAAACAGTATTGGAGCCGTCTGCAGAAAGGGGAAACCATCGAGAACCCGGAAAACGTGTTCACCCCGGATATGGTTATGGGGCCTCCCAGAAAAGGAATTAAGCTCACCTATTGTACAGATACCAGGCCCACGGAGGGAATCGTAAAAAATGCCGCCGAAGCCGATCTGTTCATTTGCGAGGGCATGTACGGCGAACCGGAAAAAAAGGACAAGGCCCGGGAATACAAGCACATGACCTTTCTGGAGGCGGCGGATATGGCAAAACGCGCCCAGGTCAAGCAGATGTGGCTGACCCATTACAGTCCTTCCCTCATCAGGCCGGAAGATTATATGGATGGAGTCCGCAAAATCTTCCCTCAGGCCATTGTCGGGAAAGACGGGAAAAGTATAGACCTCCTTTTCGAGGAAGACTGAAATGCAGCAGAATAATGGAGAAAAGCCCATGGAAAAAGAAGATATCTATATTCTCGCAGTGGAAAGCTCATGCGATGAAACAGCGGCCTCCGTTGTCAGAAATGGCAGGGAGGTTCTTTCCAATATTATATATTCACAGATCGATCTGCATACGCTCTATGGCGGTGTGGTCCCTGAAATCGCATCCAGAAAGCATATAGAGAAAGTAAATCAGGTAATCGAAAAGGCCCTGTCCGATGCGGGTATTACTTTAGAGGAAGTGACTGCCGTGGCAGTGACCTATGGCCCCGGCCTGGTGGGGGCGCTTCTGGTAGGAGTATCCGCAGCAAAGGCCATAGCGTTTGCCGCGGACAAGCCTTTGGTCGGAGTCCATCATATCGAAGGACATATCAGCGCCAATTTTATAGAAAATAAGGAACTGGAGCCTCCTTTCATCTGCCTTGTGGTTTCCGGCGGACATTCCCATCTTGTAGTGGTAAAAGATTACGGGGAGTACGAAATCATCGGAAGAACAAGGGATGATGCCGCGGGTGAAGCCTTCGATAAGGTGGCGAGGGCTATCGGGCTCGGCTATCCCGGCGGTCCCAAAATCGATAAGGTATCGAAAGAAGGCAATCCGGATGCCATTGTATTCCCGCGTGCGAAAGTAGATGGGAGTACCTACGATTTCAGCTTCAGCGGCCTGAAATCCGCAGTTCTTAATTACCTCAATTCCTGTGAAATGAAAGGAATTGAAGTAAATCAGGCGGATGTTGCAGCTTCTTTCCAAAAAGCGGTGATCGATGTCCTGGTAGGGCATTCCATGGAGGCCGTGTCCCAATACCATCTGAATAAGTTTGCCATTGCCGGAGGAGTGGCTTCCAATACCTCCCTGCGTGCCGCATTTGAAAAAGCCTGCAGAGATAAAGGCCTGGAATTCTATCACCCATCTCCGGTGTACTGTACGGATAATGCCGCCATGATCGGCGTGGCCGGTTATTATGAATACTGCAAAGGGACAAGACATGGCTGGGATCTGAATGCGGTTCCCAATCTGAAGCTGGGTGAAAGAATATAGATTCTGACGCCTGTATTTTACATAGAGCATGAGGAAATATACTTCCCATGCAGAAAAAGAGGAACAGATTATGCAGGAGAAAACAGCTGCGGTAGTATTGGCCGCCGGTAAAGGAAAAAGAATGAACAGCGATGTGCCGAAACAGTTTATGCTGCTTCGGGAAAAGCCGGTTCTTTATTATTCCCTGCAGACATTTCAGGACAGCTTCGTGGATGAAATCATCCTGGTAACCGAAAAAGGGGAAGAGGAATACTGTCGGAAAGAAATAGTCGATAAATATCACCTTACCAAGGTAAAGCATATAACCGCAGGCGGAACGGAACGGTATTTCAGTGTGGCCAATGGACTGGAGGCCGTATCGGAAGACTGTGCCTATATATTTATCCATGACGGAGCCAGACCTTTTGTTACCGGGCAGATCATAAATGACGCACTGGAGAATGTACGGGTTCACAAAGCCTGTGTGGCGGCGATGCCGGTAAAGGATACGATAAAAATCGCAGACGATCAGGATTTTGCAGTTTCAACCCCCAGAAGGGATCTCGTCTGGATGATGCAGACCCCCCAGGTATTTCAGGCGTCCCTGATCCGGGAGGCATACCGCAGGCTTATCAAGGAAGAAGAAAAGCTGCGTACAGAGGGAATTCAGATCACGGATGATGCCATGGCAGTGGAAACCCTGCTTCACCAACCCGTAAAATTGTTCCGGGCATCCTATGAAAATATTAAGATCACCACGCCCGAAGATCTTGTAATTGCTGACGGCATTTTGGAAAAAAGAGTCTGATTTTGCAGAATCTGACCGATTTGCCATTCCTGTATATGCAGTAAATACGGGAAAAATTACACTTTCTAAAAAATAATTAAAAATATTGGAAAAAATGTGTTGACACTGAGGGCCTTTTTCGCTATAATAACTTTTGCACTGCTGAGGAACACAAACATCTGAACAAACAGAGAGTTCCGCAACAGCAAAGCTTGAAAACATTCTTTCCTATAAACAGCAGGGAAGATAAGATACAGAATATCCCAGTGTTTTGTTTGATAGAAAACATATGGAGAGGTATCGAAGTGGTCATAACGAGGCGGTCTTGAAAACCGTTTGTCCGCAAGGGCGCGTGGGTTCGAATCCCACCCTCTCCGTTTTAGGAGTTTCGCAGATGCGGAACTCCTTTTTGCATAACGGGGGACGGAAAAATGACACAAAAAATAAAACATTACATTTGTGAAAAAGACGGAAGAATCAAGTGGCAGTTCCGCCTGATTTTATCAGCAGCTATATTATCAATAATGCTTGCTGAAAGCCGATTTTTATATTATCATAGTCCTAAAGATACAAAATGGTTGATATGTATTATTTACGCTCTGACTGGTTATTATTGTCCGGGGTGTGGAGCAGGCCGCGCGTGCTATTGCATTTTGCACGGTCAGATTTATCAGGCATTTCGCTATAACCCGTTGCTTGTACTTTTGTTGCCGTGGATAGGCGCATACTTGGCATTATGCGCGTGCCAGTGGCTATTTACAGGTAGAGAAAGCATAAGCCGCCAGATACCGATGTGGATACTATGGACAATATTGGCAGTTATACTGATATACGGAGTTTTGAGAAATGTAAATGCATATCCATTTGTGTTACTATCCCCGACAAGGGTCAGATAAAAGGAGGAATGAGTATGAAGTGTAAATTTTGCGGAAATGATTTGCCGGAAGAATCAAAGTTCTGTCCGTCATGTGGTGCACCGGTAGAGCCGGAGGAGAAGCAGGAACAGTCAGAACAATCAGCAGAAGCGAAGCAGCAGGAAAACCAGAATCCTTATGAATATGGCGTGCCAGGAACGGATAATGGAAGTGGAGCACAGAATGAGAATCCATATCAGTATGGAAGTGCGGAACAGAATAACGAGAACCCGTACCAGTATGGAAGTGAAGGACAGAATAACGAGAACCCATACCAGTATGGAAGCGCAGGACAGAATAACGAGAATCCGTACCAGTATGGAAGTACAGGACAGAACACGTCTGCAGATTATAATGCTAATAATGGGACTTATGGTCAGCCGCAGAAGCCGATCAATGGAACAACCTATTTAATATTCGCTATCATTTCAACATTACTGTGCTGTCTGCCACTGGGCATTGTGGCAATTGTATATGCCTGCAAAATCAATTCTCTACAGAGAAGTGGAGATTATGCCGGAGCGCAGAATGCAGCAAAGAAAGCGAAGATGTTTACGATTATCGGAACAGTAGCTGCGCTTGTAGTATCTATTTTTTATATTATATTTGCAGTTGTGATTGGAATTGGAAGCAGCGATTTCGACGATGATCCGGTATCTAATGTTGTGGAAAATGTAATCGAAGATAAGGACGATTCTAAAAAAGCAGATGACAGTGATAAGTCAGATAAAGCAGCAAAGAGTACAGAACCGGCAGTAGCCAGCGGTGAACTTGGCACAAGCTGGGACAGTTATACAGTACAGATCAATGATAAAGTCCTGACATTTCCATGCACAAAAGCCGATATTGAGGCAGCAGGTCTGAGTATGGATACGGATTATACAGCGGAAAATTATATGGTGAATGCTAACGAATATGAGTTGGTTTATTTCGAGGATGCCAATGATAATGAGATTATGGCATATGCAATCAACAATACAGATACAGCGATGGAAGTAAAAGACTGCCTGATCGGTGGCGTTTCTGTAGATGACTATGATCTGGAAAATGGCGGACTCACTGTAATATTCCCAGGCGGGCTTCAGATGGGCGCTTCAAAAGATGCAGTAACTGGAGCTTATGGAGAAGCAGATGACACATATGACGGAGATAGTCTGTCTATGTATAGCTGGTATTCAGATGACAGTTACTACAAGAGCTGCGAGATTGACTTTGACGCAGAGTCTGGACTTGTATGCACAATGACTATGCAAAACTTTGGTCAATAAGAGCTATAAACTAAAAAGTAAAGTATAAAGATAATAATAATAATAATAAATGTCTGGTATGTGAGAGTGAGAGATTCTTTGCATGTCAGACATTTTTTGCTTTCTTAAGAAAGAACTTGTCAGGAGGCATATTCATTGTTCAGCGGAGTGCATACAAAAAGTTACAAAAAAATTAAAAAAAGGACTAGACAAATGTGACGAGATATTGTATAGTAATCAACGGACTGATTTGAAAGTAAATTTTAAAGAAATTGAAAGTAAATTTTTAAATCGAATTTAAAAATGAA
>OLQA01000303.1_pt1 | contig 46577 bp, 46 predicted proteins | sample 1673151 | NCBI WGS metagenome assembly OLQA01 (sample SAMEA3136760, study PRJEB25190) | human gut metagenome | biome: human gut; feature: human-associated habitat; material: faeces | place: Austria | collected 2013
TGCAGGAGCTTGACGCGGCTGTTCTCCGTGCTTTCATTGACAGGATCGAAGTTTCCCATGTTGACAAGAAATCCAGAACGCGGGAAATCACCATCGTCTATAACTTCATCGGTGCATTTGACTTCACACGGGCAATCGAAAATGCCCGCAACACAAGTAAAAAAGAGCAAAGAACGGCATAGCCGTTAAGCTACACCGTTCCTTGCTTCAATGTTTTCCTAAGTCACCGCCGCTTCGGGCGGCTTTTTTTAGCAAACTCGTTTTGAATTTTATTAACTTTGTATGAACATTTATATAAATATATTGACAAGTTTTTAAAATAGGTATATCATGGGAACAGAAAACAAAAGGAGTTGATACTCTTGAAGAAAACATTATACAGTTTGATGCTCAGCGACGAAGTCGTCCGCGAAGCGGATAGGCTTGCGCATCAAAAGGGCACCAACCGATCGAATTTAATAAATCAGATACTTGCCGAATATTTCGGCATGGTCACGCCGCAGAGGCGCATAAACGACGTATTCCAGGCTATTGAAGAAGCGGTCGCTTCATACGGGCAGCTTGTGCCGTTCTTCACTCCGAACGACCTGACAATGTCGCTCAAGAGCAGTCTAGAATATAAATACCGCCCCACCGTCAAATATGAAGTGGAGCTGTATGAGAACGGGCAGGATTCCATCGGCGAGCTTTCGGTGATATTCCGCACGCAGAGCGCCGCGCTTATCTCCGACATGACAGACTTCTTCCGCCTGTGGCACGGTATAGAGCAAAAATATCTCCCCCACTACGGAGTGGAGAATGTTGACTATGCCCTTTATTATAACAAGTTCTGCCGCAGTATAGTCGTACCGAAGAAAAATTCCTCAACCGAGGAGCTCGCACAGGCTATATCCGGATATATAGAACTGTTTGACAAACTTATGAAAGGCTTCCTTGCCGGCAGATATTCTCCGGCAGATATCGAGCACTGCTACGCAGAATATATCGCGCGGCAGTCAATAATAATATAACTCAAAACTCAGACTAAGCAGGTGATTTTATGAACACTCAGAACTATACTCAGAAGACCGTTGAGGCAATACAGAACGCGCAGAACATAGCAAGAGAGAACGACAACCAGTCGCTCGTCCCCGAGCATCTGCTCTACTCTCTGCTCGATCAGGACGGCGGGCTCATCCCCTCCCTGTTCGGCAAGATGGGCATTGACTGCAACACTGTTCTCGGCGAGCTTGATTCTTATATCGCTACTCTTCCCAAGGTTTCCGGCGGCGAGATGTATCTCTCTTCGGAGACCGACCGCGTTATCCGCACCGCCGAAAAGACGGCAAAGAGCATGAACGACGAATATGTTTCGGTTGAGCATCTTATGCTCGGCATATTCACGAACATGACTCCGGAGATAAGAAAAATATTCAATGCCCACGGCATAACAAAGAACGCTTTTGTCGATGAGCTTTCAAAGGTCAAGACAAGCCCGGTAACCAGTGACAACCCCGAAGATACTTACGACGCACTTTCGAAATACGGCACCGACCTTGTCAAGCGTGCGCGCGAAAACGAGCTTGATCCCGTTATCGGCCGTGACACTGAGATAAGAAATGTCATTCGTATTCTTTCGAGAAAAACCAAGAACAACCCCGTGCTTATCGGCGAGCCCGGCGTCGGCAAGACCGCTATCGCCGAGGGTCTCGCGCAGAGAATAGTCCGCGGCGATGTGCCCGAGGGACTTAAAGACAAGACTGTTTTCAGCCTTGATATGGGTTCGCTTATCGCCGGCGCAAAGTACCGCGGCGAGTTTGAAGAGAGACTCAAGGCTGTGCTCGAAGAGATAAAGAAATCCGAGGGCAAGATACTGCTCTTCATCGATGAGCTACACACAATAGTCGGTGCAGGCAAGACCGAGGGCAGCATGGACGCAGGTAACCTTTTGAAGCCCATGCTTGCAAGGGGCGAGCTGCACTGCATCGGCGCAACTACGCTCGACGAATACCGCAAATATATTGAAAAGGACGCCGCTCTTGAGCGTCGTTTCCAGCCCGTTATGGTAAATGAGCCTACTGTTGAAGACACGATTTCGATACTCAGAGGGCTCAAGGAGCGCTATGAAGTTTATCACGGCGTTCGCATACACGACAGTGCACTTGTCGCCGCCGCTACCCTTTCGGACAGATATATTACCGACCGTTTCCTGCCCGACAAGGCAATCGACCTTGTCGATGAGGCGTGCGCTTCCATCCGCACCGAGATCGACTCAATGCCTTCTGAGCTTGACGATGTACGCCGCAAGATAATGCAGCTTGAAATCGAAGAGATGGCTCTGAAAAAGGAAACGGATAAGCTCTCCAAGGAGCGTCTTGAGAAGCTCGGCGCCGAGCTTGCCGAATACAAAGACAAGTTCAACGAGATGAAGTCGCGCTGGGAGGCCGAAAAACAGAGCGTTGACGAGGTCAAGAAGCTCAAGTCGGAAATCGAGCAGACTCACGCAGATATTGAGCAGGCTCAGCTTCACTACGAATACGAAAAAGCGGCAAAACTCAAATATTACGATCTGCCCTCTCTTGAAAAACGTCTCGCAGAAGCCGAAAAGAAGAGTGAGCAGCGCACCGAAAATACCCTTGTCCACGACACTGTGACCGAGGAAGAGATAGCGACCATAGTCGCAAAATGGACCGGCATACCCGTTGCAAAGCTCATGGAGGGCGAGCGCGAGAAGCTGCTCCACCTCGACGATGTTATCCATCAGCGCGTTGTCGGTCAGGACGAAGCGGTTCAGAAAGTCACAGAGGCTATCCTCCGCTCCCGTGCAGGCATATCCGACCCCAACAAGCCTATCGGTAGCTTCCTGTTCTTGGGTCCCACCGGTGTCGGCAAGACGGAGCTTGCAAAGGCTCTTGCCGATTGTCTGTTTGATGACGAACACAACATGGTTCGTATCGATATGACCGAATATATGGAGAAATACTCCGTCTCCCGTCTTATCGGAGCGCCGCCCGGATATGTCGGATACGATGAGGGCGGTCAGCTGACCGAGGCGGTACGCCGCAAGCCCTACTCTGTTGTGCTGTTCGATGAGATTGAAAAGGCGCACCCGGATGTATTCAACATCCTGCTTCAGGTGCTCGATGACGGTCGTATAACCGACAGTCAGGGACGCACCGTGGACTTTAAGAACACTATCATCATTCTGACCTCGAACCTCGGCAGCCAGTACCTGCTCGACGGCATCGACGAGAACGGCAACATCTCTGAAGAGGCTCGCGAGGGCGTCATGAACGAGCTGCGCCGCAGCTTCCGTCCCGAGTTCCTCAACCGTCTTGACGAGACGATATTCTTCCGTCCGCTGACAAAAGACAACCTCAAGGGCATCATCGATATCATGCTCGACTCCCTCAAAAAGCGTCTTGCGGACAAGAGCCTCGGACTCGAGGTTACCGACGCCGCCAAGGAGCTCATCATCGACCGCGGATTCGATCCCGTTTACGGCGCAAGACCGCTTCGCAGATATCTGCAGAGCAGCCTTGAGACTCTCGTCGCGAGAAAGATTCTCTCCGGCGACCTTGACGCGGATTCGACCATAACCGTTGATGTTGAAAACGGCGAGCTCGTCTGCAAATAACAAAATTATAATGCCCGGCTGCATAGTGCAACAACTGTGCAGTCGGGCAGTTTTTTATATCTAAATGCCGCTTGACCAAAATATACCTGTATGTTACACTGCAATTGATATAAAAAGGACCGAAAGAGGTCCTGATATAAAATTTTTCAAAAAAGTCGGAAGCGCGATACATTCCCGCGCTTTCGCCTACACGAGCTTTGTGCTCAGCGTCTGCGCCGCAGTATTTTTGAGCAGTGCGACATGGACATACGGCTGGATAGCAGATCTCTATCCGCTCGGGGACAAATTCGTTCCAACTCTTCTCGGCGTAATATGCGCGTGCGCGGCAGTCAATCTTATTTATCTGCTCATCTGTGCATTTGCCGGAGATAAAAAAGACAGCCTATGCCCTGCTCATCGGAGCGGGCGGAGTTATGGTTTTCCGAGTAGGATGCGACAGGCTTATAGACGACCAGAATTCCGTCACCGGCGGCATTGAAGACACGCTCAACAGATATGTAACAGGTTGGTAAAACCAAAAGCAGGCGGGAATTTATCTCGCCTGCTTTTTATTTATATACGCAAAAAGCAGAGGACTGCCGCCGCTTTCACGGTGACAGTCCAACTGCTAAGAGATATGAGAACAGAGGTATTCAAAATTAGTGGTATCGTTCAGGCGAGGCTGAAATCGAATTTCATCGCAAGAGTCTCGAAGAGCTTTTGCATCACGCCGTCTGCGATACTGCGGATATCAAGTGAATCGACGTAGTCAACAACCTGATTCTGCTTATCTTTCGGGATATCAAATGAATTGAGAGTCATTCTGAGAAGTTTTTCGAGCTTTCTTTCGAGCGTAAAATACTTGTCGCACGGGCGAGCCATATAGGCGCGCATTATACCGGCGTTGCCGATATCCGACTCATAGAAATCACTCTCCGAATATTGCGGCATTATACCGCCGAACAGCTTATAAAGCTCGGAAGATGTCTTTTGGCATATGTATTCGTTTATTTTCGGCTGCGTATAAGCTTCGACATATATCTGCCTGAGATTTTCATTCAGCTCCGCAAGAGTCATCTGAACCGCCAGTTCAACCGAATACAGAAGCACGGGATCGCTGCTTCCGCCAACAATGCTTTCAGCGGTACTGAACTGATTGTCAAACATGACATTGACGAGTTCTGTGAGTACTCCGTCCTTGGTACGGAAAATATTCTGAAATGTTCCCGCCGAGACTCCTGCTTCTCTGATTATATCAAGCATGGTGGTCTCTTTGTAGCCCTTTTCTATGAACATTTTCACGCAGGCAGAGAGTATTCTGTTTTTTGCTTCGATAACACTGCTTCTCTTTGCCAAAGATTTGCGCTCCTAACGCTTTCCTGAGTTGCAACCCAATTATAACATAAAATATTATTGATACAAGTCGTTTGGAGCAAAAAGGACGAAAAAGCCGGAGCTTATTCACTCCGGCTTTCGCTTATTATACTATGCCCTCAAGGAAGTTCGTCTCTTTTACATTGCCGTCTTTTGAAATGCGGAATGTCTTTATCTCATTGTGACCGAACTCGGCCTCAAAATCGACATTGAACGATTCACAGGCAATATGCGCTTTTGTGTCCTCACCGCGGGTCTCATAGAAACGCATGATGCAGTCGCCACCGCCGTCCTCGCAGAACTTGAAAGCGGTCATTATTATATTATCCTTGTCAACCGACAGATAGCTCTTTCTCTGCGGCAATGTGCCCTTGTGGAAGCTTTCCGGAACAGCCATGAGACGGATATTAAACTTTGCTGCCTCATTCATGATGCCGCTCTTCTCGGCTTCACCATCGCCGACGAAAATACCGTATTCAAATCTCTGCATTCCCTCGTCGGTGAAATTGAAGTTTGCCGCAGGGCGATCCGAATAGTGATCGGCAAAGATAACATTTCTGATAACTGTAAGGCGCAGGTCGTTGTCCGGGCAGTCGTATGAATACTTCGAGTCGTTGACCACAGCGAGCGTTCTTCTGCCGCCGTCATCAAAACTTATCGCGCCCCAGCGTCCCGCAGGCTCTTCCTCGCCGTTTGTCGGGCGTTTGATATATGCGCCGGGTATCTCATAAGTATTTATTCTGTTCTCTCCGCCGACCGGGAAGCTCATCTTGAGCAGCGTGAAATCTTCCGTCCAGAGTGCTTTGCATTTGGAACGGAGAACTTTCTGTCCGCTCGCAAGAACAAAGTCCTGAACAAGATACGACCCGCCGAAGCTGTGGCGCGTTCTTATAACAGCTCTTGCGTTACCATTCTCAATAAGCTCAATTTTTTCGAGATTCATGATACCTTTGATATCATGGAATCTGAACACCATATGCGCCCATGTGTCGGTCTCGTGGTCATCTATAACAGTCGGCACCGCGATTGGCTTATCTGCGGACGCGTAGTTATATCCGCTCAATTTATCGACAAGCGAAGTTATGAATCCGGTGTGCTCGTCAAACTTGACTTTGAGATACTCATTCTCCATCGAGAAGCCGGAAGCGGAAACATCCGTATCGATATGTATCTCCGGCAGGTCGCGGTTTTCGTCCCAGCAGGATTTGAGCCAATAGACGGCATAGCCCATTGCGGGGACATCGGCAATGAACACCGTGTCGAGATGGGAGTCGTTTGAGCGCGAGGAGCGGACATTGCTGAAAATCACATCGTTGCCCGCATCATCGGTCACCTGCTTTGACGGGTGATATGTTCTGACCGGTGCTTTGACCGGGAAAGAGAGCGGGTTGAACACGACAACGGGACGCGGGAACTTGCCGCAGGAGTGGCCTCTGACCTCGCAAACGGGGTCAGAAACGCCGTCGATCCAGGTATCTATTCTGCGTGCAATGCGCAGGAACGCCTCATTCTGTATTCTGTCTGATATCGTCAGCGCATGACCCATAGAAGCATTAACATCGTCATATGCCTCCATTATCGAGCAGCCGCAGAGTATATCGTGGAATTGATTGAAGCAGACATCGAGCCACGCCTCTTTGAAATCTTCGGTTCTGTCGCGCATGCCGGCGGTCTTAGATGCGACGGTCGCGAAGGCCTCTGAAAAATAGAGTGAATTCTCGAGCTTTCTGTTGAGCTGCTTTACAAAGCTCGTTGCGGAATAGCAGCCGCTCGCGTGGTGCTGGAGATCGTCTTTCCAGACCGGCAGCTCGACTTTTTCAAGGCAATGCGCCTCAAAGAAAGCATCGGGCGAAGAAAACACCATATCATGATATCCGTCTCTTTTAAGCTGAGTCTGAACATATTCGATCAATCCCCTCGTCGGACCGCCGCCGTGATTGCCAACGCCGTAGAAGATCATCATGCCGTGCCCCTCTTCGTTTATCAGCTTTTCCGCGAGGTCGCGCGACCTGTTGATAGCCTCGGCATTGCCCGAACCGTATCCGCTCGCATCCGGGATATGGAAAGTCGGTATCTGAGTGCCGTCAAGGCTCTCCCACATAAACATATTGGGTATCTCGGCGTTTTCATGAGCACCGGGGCGCATCATAACATATGCTGTCATACCGCCGTTTTTTATAATCTGAGGAAGCATTCCGCTGTGGCCGAAAGAATCCACGTTGTATGCGGTTTTACATATCCTGCCGAATTTTTCGTTGTAATAGAGCTGAGAATAGAGCGCCTGACGGGCAAAGCTCTCTGCCGAGGGCATATTGCAGTCCGGCTGAACCCACCAGCCGTTGACGGGTACCCAGCTCCCCTCTTTGACCCTCTCTCTTATCTCTTCAAACATATCGGGATCGATTTCTTCGACCCACTTATAGTACGCCGCAGACGAGCAAGTGAACACAAAATCGGGATATTCATTGAGCCTGTCGAGCGCACTGCGGAAAGTCTGAAGCACCTCCCCGCACCCCTCCTGCCAACGCCAGAGCCAGATAGGATCAAGGTGTGCGTTGCCTATGAGATGAACTTTAGGTTCATTTGACATATATTTTCCTCCTCAAAGAAATTACTTCTTTTTATGAGTACGGTCTTAGCCGTTTATTCTGTCTATAAGCGGACGGGCTGCAATATCGGGCTTGTATTTTTCCGACTCTTTGAGCGCAGAAAGGCGCATTGAGTTCCATTTTTCAGGAGCAGCCGCAATATTTATAAGCTCCTCGGCAAGCCTTTCGGCATTGCAGTTTTTTATTATAACTCCTGTCTTTCCGTGAACGACAAACTCGGGATTATATTTCCAGTCGCTCGCTATCACCGGCACTCCGGCTGACATGGCATCGATAAGCGTTCCGGCAAAGCCCTCGCCTTTATAATAGGTCGGGAACAGCAGAGCAAAATATGATTTCAGCGTTTCAACGCTCTTATTCGCTTCAATAGCTTCGCCGTAGCTGATATAATCCGGGAATGACTTTTCAAGCTGTGAAAATCTTTCTTTATACTCGACATCAACCTGACCGAAAATATCGAGCGTGTATACCGTTCTTCCGAAATGGGCATTGACGCTCTCGACCGCATTTATCGCGTCTTCTATGCCCTTTTCTTTCATAACACGTGAAAAAGTACAGAGCTTATATGGTTCGCTTTTGGGATATTCAATATCGCTCTCTGCCAGCGGCTCAAGTTCTTTGAAATTGTACATAACAACCGCATTTTCAAAGTCCCGTCTCTGCAGAGCGGATTTCATCATATCCGATTCCACATATATAGCATCAAATTTTTTGAGCAGTCTGACAAGCCGTTTATGCTCATCCAAAAAAGAATCGAGCCATCCGCCGATGACCACATAATGTATCTTGCGGTGATAAAGCTTGTTATAGAACAAAAACAGCGGCGCAAAAACGCGCAGTCCCCTGTTTGCGGGCATCATTATTATATTTTCACAGCCTTTGAACAGCTTCAAGACATCGATTGCCATTCGCGGCATGGCTTTTATCCCGCCGCAGCTGTCAGCAACAGCCACCTGAGCATCGCCAAAATATTTTTGGAGCTCGTCGGTCACATTTTTTGTTTTCACTGTTTGACCGTTGAGCAAGCTACGCCCAAATCCGAAGTGGCCGCAAACACCCGCTTTTTTCATTGTTACGCCATATCCTTTCGCCGTCAGACAAAAGCCTGCGAGTTTTCCGAAAATATAAGTAAATGATAACAGAAATGTTGCGTTTACGCAACACTTTTTAGACTTACTCGCCAACGGCGCAGACAAATATAACACAAAAAAGTAACAGCCCCGAAGCGATTAAGCCTCAGGGTTGCCAATTAACTTTTAACACAAATTTACATGTACAGCACAGGCTGTATTTTGTCAGGCGAAATCAGTCGTCATCAGTTTCTTCGGTCTCCGCCAGCTCTTCCCAATCCTCGAGCTCACCGCATCTGCGGAGATATTCGTGTCCTCCGTCAACGGCACATGCGCCGCATGAGCAGAATTTGAAATCGTGTACGGATTTGCTCTCGATAACCTCGCCGCATTTTTTGCATCTTATTGCATTTCTGATTATCTTCATATAATATACCCCCTGTTATAATACATTTTCAACATTATTATACATCGCAGAAAATTCAAAGACAAGGTTTTGTTTTGTCACATTAGTGAGAAAAAGTCGACAGAAATATAATTTACGCCGCAGCGGTTATCTGCGCTTTTGCTTTTGTCGTTTTACTCAAGTGTTAGAAGGAGTGTTAGAAAATATGTGTTTTCTAATCGTACACAAAAAAATCAAAAGCCCCGAAACCATTAAGTTTCAAGGCTTTTCGCTTGGTGGAGATAAGCGGGATCGAACCGCTGACCTCTTGAATGCCATTCAAGCGCTCTCCCAGCTGAGCTATACCCCCAAATATTAAGTTCGTCCGGAACGCTATCTATTATATCAAAAGAAGCGGATTTGTCAATAGTTTTTTCAAAAAAACTCGTACAATACGCATTGCAAAAAACATGACTGCGGTAAATATCTGCCGCAGTCATGTTTTTTGATTTATTTGTCCTCGTAGTCAAGAACTTCTCTTGCAATATATATCGGTCTGTGCTTTGTTTCGATATATGTTCTGGCAAGATACTCGCCGACCATGCCAGTGCAGAAAAGCTGAAGACCGCCGAGCAGAAGAATGAGCACAACGGTTGTGGCGTAGCCGGGAACCTTGATATCAAACGCCAGCTTCTGGATTATGACAACTATCATGTAGATTATGGACGCGGCAGAAGATGTCAAGCCGATATAAGTTGCAATTTTAAGCGGCGTAGTAGTAAAAGCGATAATGCCGTCCATTGCATATTTGAAGAGCTTCGCAAAGTTCCACTTTGAAGTGCCGTTTGCGCGGTCTTCAACGATATAGGGCATATAATATGTGTTGAATCCAACCCACGAGAAAATGCCCTTGGAGAAGCGATGATATTCGCTCATGCTGAGCACGGCATCGACCACACAGCGTCTGAGAAGTCTGAAATCGCTTGCGCCACTTTTGAACTCGATCTCCGAAGTTTTATTGATTATCTTATAAAAACAATCTTTGAAAGCCGAGAGAACTTTTGATTCGCGTCTGTCCTCCTGATAACATGCCACGGCATCATAGTTGGGATCCTTGTCGAGTATCGCCATCATATCAAGTACCAGCTCAGGGCGCTGCTGCATATCGGCATCGATAAGGCAGACCATTTCTCCCCTGCTCTCTTTGAGTCCGGCATATATAGCTGACTCTTTGCCGAAGTTGCGCGAAAATCCGACAACTTTCACATTTTCATCGGCTATCTCATAGATGTGGCGGAGCTTGTCCATCGTCTGATCGCGGCTGCCGTCATTGACGAATATGAGTTCATAATCAAAGCCTTTGTCTTTGAAGACTTCAGTTGCGGTGTTATAAAATAGTTCAACATTATCCTGCTCGTTATAGCAGGGAATTACTAAGGATAATTTCATCTTTCCCTCCGAAATTGCACAAATATAGCTTCTGAATTGTATCACAAATTTTCATTATTTGCAACAATTATTCACTGATCTCTATGCCGGCTTTCTTTTCAAGTGATTTAACAAAATCATTCAGCTCCTCATAAACATATCCGTTGACAAAAAGGTTCTTCATTTTGAGACGGAGTGTATCGATTTTGAAGACGGTTTTGTTCACCTTCTCAAACGATTCGTATGATTTGAGCTCCCTTTCGCTGAGGCGCTTGACTGTTATCTGATCATAGGTTGAAGGATCGCCGTTGAGCTCCGCGCGAACCGTACATTTTTCAAAATCATCGTCAAACACGAGCGTGTTTCCCTCGAGTTTTACGCTGTCGCCTTCGATTATTTTAATTGTGTATCCGGCGTTCGGGTCGGACGCATACGCTCCGAGATTCAGAGACTTTTCATCGGGAGTGATAAGATAATTATATATATAATCGTCCGTATCGGCATTCTTGAGCTTTATAAGAGAGAAGCCCATATCATAATCGGCATTTTCAAAAGCTTCTATCTCATCGAGTCCCGCCACGCCCTCATACTCGGTCACTTTGAATGTAAAAGAGGTAATGTTATGCTTCGGTTCAAACACAACGCGGGTCTCGCTGCCGTCGGCATTGAGAGCGGGAACTTCGACTTTGCTTCCGTCGCTGAAAGTGATTACTCCGCCGAGTATATTTGAATTGAGCCCGAAGTTGTCATACAGAGACACACATGAAACCGTTTTAGGGCTGTCAAATTTCACAGTCACAGTCTTTTGTGCATCATTTTTATCGAATCTCGACACACAGTTTTCAAGCTTGACATGGAGACCGGCAGTCCTGTTTCCGACACCGATGAGTCTGAAATCGTTAAGCAACGAAGCATCGCCGGAGGACACGCTGATATCGGCATTATATGTGAGGCTGTCCGTGCGGCGATTCCAATAGACCGAATCGCCGTTTATTATGCGCTCGGAATAGCAATAAGCATACTGTGAAAGATGCTCGCTGAGCGCTTTATATTCGGAACATCTGAGTATCGAATGGCTGAGAGACTTTTTATCTATCGGCAGTCTGATCCTGTTATTCCATCTGTATTGCGGAACATCGGTCTCATATGACGGATCGTTATTCTTCTCTCTGTCCTGCATCACGGTGCTCTTGATATTAAGTGCATAAAAATCCGGCTTTGATTTCCACGCAAGTGAATAGCCGAAGCACTTGAGCACTTTCGGAGTGTATCCGCTCTCTTTTTTCAGGATACGCTCCATCGCCTTTTCAAACGATATGCTGACTCCGCGGTGATCCGTGTGGGTATCGAAATCTATTGCTAAAATATAATCCGGGCGATATTCGAGAACAACACTTTCGATATCATCAACCATATTTTCGGCTGTATATTTGGCGTGAGTTCCGAAACGGTCGAAGTGATAATCTTTAAATCCCTTTCCCGCATAAGTATGATCCCATCCGGAAGAGAAAGAAAAAGCTTTTTTGCCGACGTAGAGCTGCGTTCCGTCGGGATATCCGAGAAATATTACTTTCTCTCTCGGTATACCGAGTTTTTCAAGCGCATTACAGGCTTCACTCTGACGGGTGTATGCAGAAACTCTTTTATCGCCGTTTGTTGCGAACACGACACGGACATCGGCGCCGTTTTTGTACATAGGCGGAAGCACCTGACCGGAGATAAGCAGATCGTCATCTTCATGAGGGACTATAACCATGACTTTTTTGTTCTTAAACTGAGAATCATAGAAGCTGTTATCTACGCCGTCGTTTGAATCCAGCTTATTGAGCTCGGTCTCATATACGCAAACCACAGCAAGAACGGCAAGCACAAGCGCCATGAGAACTATCAGCACCGCTCTTTTCTTCTTTTTCCTTTTCACATTTTCTGCCATGTTGTTACCTTAACCTTTAAACAGAGATTTTTGCTTATTTTTTCGGCTTCTTCACCACGGTAACGCTGTCAACACCGTAGTACACCGCAGTCCAATCATTGAACCATTTGTTGTTCGCGTTATCGTTGGTAATATTTATCATATATGAATTCAGCGACCAATAAGATTTGCGCGGTCGACTGCGCGGTATTTTGACATCCTTTATGCCCGCCGCTTTCTGCTCATATATCGCCTGCTCAGCCTCTTCATAAGCGATGCTGTCGGACTTGAGCGCATAATATTCTCCGACATAGATAACGCTGAAACCAAGGGCAACCAAAACTGAAAGCACAACAGCGGTTTTCTTAATTCCGTCCATTTTGCCGTCAAGAAGCTGAGCCGCCAGGACAAATGCCGCGCATCCGAACATAATATTTGCGCCGAAGAAAGAGCGAGGAGGCGCTTCGGGCGAAACTATCAAAACTCCCGCAGCTGCCGCACCGGTGAGCAGATATATGCACGGCAGGAGCCAGTTGAGCTTTTTCTTTTTGATGCAAACAATTAACAGGACAATTACCAAAACTACAAGCATAAGCAGCACAGCACGCCAGATATTAAAATATATCTGCTCCGCCGACCACAGCAAATGCTTCATTATATTCCGCTCGCGGTGGGTATTATCGATACGCACTCTGTTGCCGGGAGCGAGAAGCAATATTCCGAATCCGGTTATGACTCCGAGAAGTCCGGTAACATGATGTGCTCTGACGGGCATTTTCTTTATCTTGAAGTAGATCAAGAAGAGCATAACAGCTCCCATCGTTGCGCCGCCCATATTCTCATTTGTCCAACCCGCAAAGACGCCGGCGACAAACATGAGAACCGAAAGAATAATTTCTTTTGAAGGCTTCGGCTTTTCGGACTCCGTATCATGGATGCGGTAGAACATAAGAAAAGTCAGTATCCACACGGTTGTCCACAGATAATTGAACGCTGCGCTGTACCAGATATAGGCCGATGCGGGTTTGTTCATTCCAAGCCACTCAAAGGCATAAATAAAGACCAGCAGCGGTATATTTATCGGTCGCTTGTAGTTTGCGTGAAAATATATCAGCAGGCCGAGCAATGTAAAGAACAGGGAGTTCACAACATTGAAGACCGATTTATCGAACAGAGTAAACAGCTGCAGGAGAAAATGCGCCGGTATTCTGCCATTGCAGATCTTGTAATGCGTCACCATGCCCGTAAAAATATCCCTTATTCCCGTCAGGCGTTCCGGCGTGCCTTTGACAACATGTCCAGTGTACTTGAAGAAATAGAGATAATCATCGGCGGCATATCCTATCATGCCGTTAAACACAAGTATAAGGCTGAACATAAGCGCCGCAATAGCAACTACAGCCGTAATTTTTATTACCGTTTCACGATTCACGGTTAGTTTTTGACTGTTCAATACAATTTTCCTCCGATTTTTTCGGTAATAAACCACCGTAGGATATATTACCACAAGTGTAAATATAATGCAATTAATTCCTGTTTACAACATAATGAAAAAACGGTTACATACGATAACAAAACTGTAACAATTGGTATATTACTTCAAAAACAGACAAAAAAGCTGAATAATATGCAATTTTTTCACTTTATCTCAAATATATTGATATTATATACATTATATAGATTTTTCTTATAAATTTTTCAATCCGTTTCTTTTTCATGCATATAAAAATCCCGCCGTATTAAGCGGCGGGATAAAAATATTTAATTTCAGCACTTGATGACAACATCGTTGGGGAAGAACTCGGGAAGATAAGCCTTGTGAGCCCACTTCATCTCCTCGAAGCACTTGTGTGCCTTCTCCCAGTCGCCGACGAGCGGATGCACGAGCAGCGCATTGATAGCTACTGCCTCGGAACCGGTTGTCGCTGCCTCGACGGTGTACTTCTCATACGCCTTTACAACGCGCATGAGACCGATGATATGTCTGTTATCGACCTTGTCGATAGCGACGGGCTCTGCGCCGTCCTTGCCGATAACAGCGGCTATCTCGAGAACGTCGTCATCGTCCATGAAATCAACAGTGCCGTTATTCTTGATGTTGACTATCTGGACATCGCGCTTATCGTTGGCGATAGAATCGATAAGAGAAACTGCGGCAAGAGAATACTTGTGACCGCCGCGCTGATCGAGAAGAGCGGGCTTTGTGACAAGAGTCTCGTCCGAATACATCTCAAGCAGCTCTTCCTCAATCTCCATGCAGACGCGGGCGCGGCACTTCTCATCCTCTTTCTGATGCTTAAGCTTCGCATCTCTGCAATAATAATACTGGAGATAAGACGAAGGAATTCCGCGAACGGCGTTGAGGCAATCGAGCGAGAAGCCGTCGTCCTTTATGTTCGCCATAACTTTTGTCGAGAAGCCCTGAGCGAGCATATCGTCGATAAGCTCCTTGCCGTCCTTCTTGACGGAGGTTATCCAGCTGAGGTGGTTAAGACCGACATATGTAATATCGCAGTCATCGCCCATAGCCTCTTTTGTATCGTCGATCATGTTGATCGGGACATTGCAAAGACCCATGCACTTGACATTGGTGTGGTTGAGCACGAACTCGGTGATGATGCCGGAGGGATTGGTGAAGTTAATGAGCCATGCGTTGGGGCAGATAGCCTCGATGCGGTCGCAGATATGCTGCATGACCGGAATAGTACGCAGAGCCTTGAAGAAGCCGCCGATGCCGGTGGTCTCCTGACCGATGAGGTCATATTTGAGCGGGATAGTCTCATCGAGATAACGGGCATGAAGCATGCCGACTCTTATCTGGGTGACAACAAAGTCTGCGCCCTGAAGAGCCTCGTCAAGGTTATCGGTGAGAAGAGTCTCGCACTCTATGCCCGCCTTCTTGAGCATTCTCAGGCAGAGGTTGCCGACTATCGTTCTCTTCCTCTCGTCTATATCCATAAAGGATATCTTCTTGAGCTTGAGCGAGGACTGAGCCTTTATAAATCCGTCCACAAGCTCGGGGCAATATGTGCTGCCCGAACCGATGACTGCTACTGTAATTTCTTTCATATATATTACTCCCTTTTCTGTAAAATCCTTATTTATACTGCCTGAATATCCAGTTTATGCAACCGGTGACAGGCTCCTTATCGAGCTTTATGAACTTCAGCTTTCTTCCGCTCATCTGCTGCGCATACTCGTGCAGCTTTTCGATATAAGCATCGTTCGGAAGCTTCGTGTGCATTGAACCGGAAAGAACAACCTCTATCTCGTCGCCGTCGAACTCCATCTGCTTTGCAAGCGCCGCGATGAACTGCGCGCCGCGCTTTGCCATCTCGTCCGTTTTGGCGAGCGCAGGGGCATCGCCCATAGCCGCCGCCTTGAAGAACGAGCCGATAAGAGTCTTGATATAGAGCGGAGCCTCCTCCGTCTCAAGCTTTGCAACGGTTCCGACGAACTCCTCGCGCGAAGTGATGCCGAATGCATCATAGTACATCTTCGTGATAAGAGTGGGTTCAAGTCCGAGATAGACTTCATCGTATATGAGCCTGAATGCAGTCTGGGCTATCCAGTTACCGTTGCCCATATCGCCGGTGCACTCGCTGAGTCCGCCGAGCTGGAGCATATTGCCCTTTGAATCAATCGCGTTGCAGCAGGTACCCGTTCCGCAGTTATAGCCTATTGCCGCGCCGCTCTCGGAGCCCGCCTGAACGACGATAAAGCCGTCGTTATAGATAGCAAAGTTCCGAAGCCCCTTTTCCGAAAGCTTCTCGCACATGATATCATGCTGGAACTGATGGTCGATTCCCGCAAGACCCATCAGCGAAAAAGCAACATCGTCAAGAGATATTCCCGCCTCGCCGACAAGTTCGGTTATACCGTTCCAGATAACCGCGCTCGCCTCGTCAAACGCGCCCTCGAGATTCTCGTGGTTGCTTCCCGGTCCGTAGACCGTTTTGACTACATTTTTGTCCTCATCAAAAAGGGAAAACGCCGTTTTTGTTCCGCCTCCGTCAACACCGATGTAAAAGCTCATTCACCTTTCTCCTCATCACTGAAAAACTCTTCGCAGATTTCCTCTGCGTTATATCTGCTGCGTCTTGCCGGAGCTCTGTCGATCCACATGCCGTTTGTGAAATCGGGCACGGGCACGGGCATGCTGCCCATTGCTATCGACTGCTCCGAAAGGCAGGTTATAGCCATCCATGTTGCCGCATCATAGACATCTATCGGAGGCTCAAGGTCATACATCGCGCTCTCGACAAATGCGGAGAAAACGAGATAATCCATACCGCCGTGGCCGTGCTTCTCACTCTCGGAAGCATAGGTTTTCCAAAGCGGATGCTCATATTTTTCAAGATACTTTTCAAACGGCTCCCAGCTGTGCATCCAGTCGCCTTCTTCGTGCTTCGTCACACCGTCGATATATATTCCCTTTGCATCCTCGTTATATGCCGCGCGGGTACCGTGAATCTTATAGTTGCGCGAATAAGGCCGCGGGAGCGTGCAGTCATGCACGAGCGTTATCGTCTCGCCGTGGGCGCATTTTATCATAGTTGTAACTATATCGCCCTGGTTGAATTTATAGTCTGCAAGGTCGTAATCTTCGCCCTGGGTGTTCTTGAGCCAGGTGTTGAGTCCGCACGCCTTGCTTGCCATCGAAGTAAGAGTGAGGAAGCGGTTGCCGCGGTTGATATGCAGCGCCTTAGCTATAGGGCCGAGCTGGTGGGTGGGATAAAGCTCACCGTTGCGGTTCTTGAAGTTATGTATTCTGCCATGACGGTTTTCGCGTCCGAGACCTATCTCATCTCTGAGGTCATGCTCATAGCCGCCCTGCATATGCACAACTTCGCCGAAAATGCCCTCACGCATCATACGCAGAAGAGCCATTTCGTTGCGGTCATAGCAGCAGTTTTCAAGAAGCATGCAGAACTTTCCGGTCTCTTCGGAAGCCCTGACGAGCTGCCAGCATTCCTCGATAGACGCTGCTCCGCCGACTTCCATGGCGACATGCTTGCCTGCTCTCATGCAGTCGACCGCTATGCGGGCGTGGGTTATCCAAGTAGTCGCGACCATAACAGCCTTGATATCGTCGCGCTTGAGCAGTTCTTTATAGTCGAGATACATCTCGGGTTCTTCGCCCGTTTTCTCTTTGACTATCTCAACTCCGCGGCGTGCTCTGTCCTCGTACTTATCGCAGACGGCAACAACCTTTACGCCGTCAATGCTGATAAGCTCGCCGAGGTTGCTCTGACCGCGTCCGCCGAGACCGATTATTGCAAAGTTGGTCTGTTTTATCTCCATATCCGATTCCTCCGTGGGGATATCTTTTACAACACATTCGCCTTTTCTGTCGAATGTTATTATAATACTTTATTAATGATACTTCAAGTGATTGGCAAAAATAAACAGCTTTTCAGAGAATATTATCGAGTATCTCTATCACATTTGCCACAGCGCCGTCGTTATTCGAGCGCACAACATAGTCGGCGTGCTCGAGCGCCTCCGGCGAGCCGTTTTCAGGGACGAATCCTGCTTTTGCCGCGACGAGCATTTCGATATCGTTATATCCGTCGCCCACGGCAAAAGTCCTGTCGTGAGGAACGCCGAGAGCGTCGGCGAGGAAAAGCAGACCTGTGCCCTTGTCTGAGCCTTTCTTCATGACTTCTATATATCCGCCGTTTGTCGGCAAAAACGCGGGATCATCAAAATTCTCGCGCATAAACGCCTGCACTTCCTGCGATATTCCCTCCGCGTCAAACATAGCCTTCGCCCAGGGGAACTCCGTCTCGGACGGATCACTGACAACTTTATAGGGTATACCCTGACTTGTGAAATGACGGTGGGAAGTGTCATCAAGATGTATTGCATAGGTGCTGTCAAACGGATACATCTCTATTGAGACATCCGGAAATTTTTCCATTATAGCTCTGACGAACGGGATTCCGTGTTCGGCATCTATACCGTTTACGAACACAGGCTCGTTTTTTTCATAGTCATACGCCATGGAGCCGTTTGTCAGCAGCACGGGCGCGTTTATATACGACGGGTCATAGAGATGAAAGCCCTGATATGTTCTGCCGGTGCAGACCGTAAAATATCCTCCCTCGGATATAAAATAGGCTATTGCCGAACGGACATCGTCCGTTATTATTCCGTCGTCATTCTTGAGTGTGCCGTCAAAATCGCTCGCTATGAGCACTTTTTCAAACTTTCCCAAAGCACTTCCTCCGCACAATAAAATTCGCGCTAAAATGATAACATTTAAGGATATCAAAGTCAATTGAAACGCCTGTCTTTTTGCTTTTCTTTTTTGCGCGAAGTTGAAAAATCTGATAATAGTGATATACTATATAGTCAGGGACGAAGATAGAAAAATTCTTTGCAAAGGAGAAGTCATATGATAAAGGATATCCTTTCGCCGCACAGGGCGCTGCTCAGCGACCACACAGAGTTGCGTGCGCAGAAGAACACCTCGCGCGGAGTGTCGATGCTCGGCGGAAATCTCGTCGGCAACGCACGCACGGAGAAGAGCGGCATCAACGCCAGAGTATATAAAAACGGAGTTTACGGCTTTGCTTCAAGCGCGGAATACTCGGAAGAGAGCATAAAAAGCGTGCTCAAGGCCGCGAGCGACAATGCCGCATTTTTGAGTTCGAGAGTCAGCCACGAGGCGAAAATAATAAGACCGATTCCCGCCGGGATAAAGACGATGAACGGCGACATAAATGACTGCGAGCAGAAAGTATATATTGAATTTGCAAAAGAGATCGACGAATATATCGCAAAGAAATATCCCGATCTCGTCAGCCGCTCGATAAGCATCCGGGCGGATTCGATGGAGAAAAGGCTCTGCGTCAACGACGGATTCGATTCATATTCACTCGTGCCGAGAAGCTTTGTCTATGTTTTTCTGACCGCCGAAGCCAAGGACGGAACAAATGTTGAGCTTTATAAAGTATTCGGCGGGCGCGGATTCTTCACCGAAGTATTTTCCTCCCCCGATGAGCTTTTCGGCGGCATAGATGTGCTTTATGAAAACCTTATGAAAAAAGCTGATGGCGTATATGCGGACGCGGGATACAGAGATGTCGTGATGCATCCTAACCTCGCGGGAATACTCGCGCACGAGGCGGTCGGTCACACGGTTGAAGCCGATTTAGTGCTCGGCGGTTCGGTCGCGGCGCACTGCATGAACAAGCAAGTCGCAAGCGAGCTTATAACCATGGTTGACTTCGCTCACACTCTGCCGGACGGATCATCGGCTCCCCTGCCCGTTCTTGTCGACGACGAGGGCACGCCCGCGGAGGACGCAATTCTCATAAAAGACGGCATTCTCAGAGGATACATGAACAGCCGAGAGAGCGCGGAGCATTTCGGAGTCAAGCCGCAGGGCAACGCGAGAGCTTACGCATTCTCGGACGAGCCGCTTATCAGAATGAGAAACACCGCAATTCTCCCCGGCAAGGACAAGCTCGAAGATATGATAGCTTCGATAGATGACGGATATTTTCTCACGGAGACCAACAACGGTCAGGCGGACACGACCGGAGAGTTCATGTTCGGCGTCTGCATGGGATATGAGATAAAGCACGGCAAGCTCGGCAGAGCAATAAGAGACACGACAATATCTGGCATAGCGTTTGACATGCTCAAGACTGTCGATATGCTCTCCGATGACATGGTGTGGACCTGCTCGGGTATGTGCGGCAAGAAACAGCCGATGCCCGTCGGAATGGGCGGCCCTGCCGTCAAATGCAAAGTAAATATCGGCGGACGCTGAGAAAGGAGCGATGAAAATGACTGATATATATGAGATAGCGGAATACACACTCAAGGCGCTAAAAAATTGCGGCGCGGATGCGGCTCAGTGCATCGTCGGCAGAAGCAAAAAAGATGAGCTGAACGTTGACGGCGGAAAATTCAGCCTGATGCGCTCCACATTCAACACGAGCATCTCGATGAAAGCAATAAAGGGCGGCAAAAAAGGCGTCACAAGCATAAATCAGGCGACAAAAGAAGCGATTGACGAAGCTGCGGCTCAGTGCATCGCCGCGGCGGAATCTTCCGTTCCCGATGAAGCCGAGCAGATAGCGCCTTTCACTGCAAAAGTCGAATACAAAACCGGAGTTTTTGAGCCCGATCTTAACAAGCTGTTTGACAGAATAGAGGAATTCATGAGCCAAACTAAAAAAGAATATCCGAAAGTCATTCTCGAGCAGCTTATTTCCGACTATGAGCACAGCGAAAAGCTCTACATGAACACCAACGGAACAAGCCTCAGATATGAGCACGGCGAATACTCGTTCAACACGATGTTCTCCGCACATGAGGGTGAAAAAGCCTCGTCATTTAACGGATATTTCTGCGCGCTTGACAATCTCGACAAGCCGTTTATGGACGCAGGTATGCAGAGGCAGCTTCTCGAAGAGAGCGAAAAGCAGCTCAACACAGTCTCGCCGAGCGAAAAGTTTGTCGGCAAGGTAATTTATTCCCCCGACTGTTTCAACGAGCTTTTGCAGACGGCGCTTGAAAATTTTGCATCATCCGGCGTGCTTATTGACGGCACATCTCCCTGGAAAGACGCACTGAACACAAAAGTCGCGAGCGAAAAGCTGAATCTCAGGAGCGTTCCGCTTGACGGCAGAACAGTGGTCGGTCAGCGCTTTACCTCCGACGGCTATCCTGCCGAGAACATGGACATTATTGTTGACGGCGTTCTCAAGACTTTTATTCTTTCGCAGTACGGAGCAAACAAGACCGGTTTCCCACGCGCTCTCAACGGCGGCAATAACCTCGAAGTTCTCCCCGGCGACAAGACGCTCGAAGAAATGATATCCGGAATAGACAGAGGTCTGATAGTCAACCGATTCTCCGGCGGTCAGCCGTCATCGAACGGAGATTTTTCCGGCGTCGCGAAGAACAGTTTTCTTATCGAAAACGGAAAAGTCAGCAGTGCAGTCAGCGAGACGATGATAAGCGGTAACATTATCGACATGCTCAACAACATCGTCGCGATATCCAAAGAGCAGACTACGGACGGACTTTCATTCATGCCATGGGCTGAATTCGACGGAGTCACGGTATCGGGCAAATAAGAAAAAATTTCCTGCGGCTTTTATGTATTTTAAGCCGCAGGATACACATAATGATACTGGCAGCCGGAGCTGATATTATTTCGGGCGCTTTTAAGTGAAGAAGCTATTGTTTATTGTCTTTTCAACAGCGCATTTCAGCATTTGCTGCCTTTGACGGAGCCGGAGCTCTGCGGGTGTGGTTGACAGCCTGCAAACCCGGCTCTTTCGCGTATATAATAAGAGGAGCTTTAAAAGCTCCTCTTATTTTTGTGCATATTATTTTTGTGCATATTCAGCATCGTTGCTGTTATCAGCAGTCGCAGGAATGTTATTTTCCTTTGTGCGTTCGAACGTTATATCTTCCGAAGCATTCGTTATTTTCACAGCATTTTCAGGATTCTTCTCAATATTTGTCAAATCAAACTTTGATGTTTGTTTTGAATTGAAATTATTTCTGACCTTCTGAATTCTTTCATCGGTCTGTCTTATGGATTTAAAAAACACCAGAGACGCTATTGCGGCGGAGGATTTTATATTTGAGAGCCTTTCAATATCGCGATAAAGCTCCCAATAATATTTTATCAGTTTACTCTTGCGCGTGGATGAAACGGAACCGGCGCGGACGCGGTAGCTTGCGAGAACTTCGTCGAGTCCGTAAGCGCGGTCGCAGTCGTGCATTATTTTAAGCCAAAGTGCAAAATCGTTGCGCTTTTTTATATTGGGGACATAGAATTTTCCGAGCTTTTCTGCGTTATAGACAACAGTCAAATTGCCTATTGGGTCGCCCTGATAAAGCATTGAAGAATAATTTACGCTTTTCGGCGCGGAAATGACGACGCCCATATGCTCGCCGCGCTCGTTTATTTTTTCATACGCGGTGTATGTAAAATCATATCCCATTTGCTCCATGAAGCTTATCTGACGGCTCAGCTTGTCCGGATACCAGATATCGTCGCTGTCAAGAAATGCGATATAATCGCCCTGCGCCGCATTTATCGCCCTGTTGCGCGCCGCTGCGGGACCGAGATTGATATCGGTTTCAAGCAGGTGTATTCTGTTGTCGTCTGCTGCCATACTGCGCACCGTATCAACTGTACCGTCCGTGGAATTGTCATCGGCAACGATAAGCTCCCAGTTACGGTAAGACTGATTCTGTACGGATTTTATGCTCTCTGATATATAGTCCGCGCAGTTATACGCCGGCATTATAATTGAAACCAGCTTTTCCACCACTCAAATCTCCCTTTTGCGGCTCTGCCGCACGCGCCCGATTGGCGCGTATGTTATGTCTACATTTTATCACATTTTGTCATGCTGTTCAACCGACAAAATCAGGCAATCTGTGGATTATTTGCGTGATTTTTCTGTCCACCCACAAAACGCCTATGTAAGACACCTAATATAATAGTACAACAAGCTATGCTCTTTTTCAACGCGCATAATATACAAAAAAATACCGCCTGATTTTACATACAGATAAGTGCCCGCACGATATTGAAAAGCTTATGTTCATAGCGTATAATTGAATAAACCTATGTCAACGGAGGAGAAGATATGAAAAATCCGGCAAAGGCAAGCGATTTAAGTCTCATCGAGCCTGTCATAAGTAAATATAAGAACACCTCAGGCTCGCTTATAACCGTCCTGCAGGAGATTCAGGATATTTACGGCTATCTGCCCGAAGACGCGCTGTGCCATGCGGCAATAGAAATGGGCATTGCTCCGGCGACCGTTTTCGGCGTTGCGACATTCTACGCACAGTTTCGGTTCACGCCTGTCGGCAGGTATTTTATAATGCTCTGTCAGGGTACGGCGTGCCATGTCAACGGCTCCGAGATGATAGAAAAGGCCGTGTTTGAAACGCTCGGCATACATAACGGAGAGACAACGCCCGACGGGCTTTTCACACTGAAAACAGTCGCCTGCCTCGGCTGCTGCTCGCTCTCCCCTGTTATGATGATAAATTCCGAGACCTACGGCAGTCTGACTCCGCAGAGGGTCAAAGAGATAATCGCCGAAAAGGCAAAGGAGGCAAATGCCGATGTATAAAATTAAAATCGGAGAAGGCAGCTGCGGTATATCGGCGGGAGCCGGAAAGATACATAAACTGCTCGACGAGAAGAACAGCGGAAATTATACGGTTCACTCAGTCGGATGCATCGGAATGTGCTTTCTTGAGCCTATTGTTGATATCTATAACGGCGATGCGCTCACAGCAAGACTCGTTAAAGTAAGTCCTGATGATGTGGATAAAATCATAAGCTTCACGGAGAGCGGCAACATGTCGCAGATAAGCTCTCTTGTTATATCCGATGAGGACAAGGGCTTTCTCGAAAAGCAGACCAGGATAGCCTTGCGCGGGTGCGGAATAACCGAGCCGGAGAGCATTGAAGATTACGAAAAGTACGGCGGATACACGGCGCTTTCAAAAGTTTTGAAAACAATGACACCCGAGCAGGTCATTGAAGAGATAAAAACTTCTGGGCTCGCCGGGCGCGGAGGCGCAGGCTTCCCGACATGGTTCAAATGGAACGCCGCAAGGCAGAGCGTAGGAGACGAAAAATATCTGATATGCAACGCCGACGAAGGCGATCCTGGTGCATTTATGGACAGAGCTGTTATTGAGAGCGACCCGCACGCTCTGATAGAAGGTATGCTCATCGCGGCGTATGCTATAGGCGCAAAAGAAGCAATAGTCTATGTCCGCGCTGAATATCCTCTGGCTATAAAAAGGCTTCGCAACGCCATTGAACAGGCTGTGGAAAAAGGCTATATAGGCGAAAATATTCTTTCTTCCGACTTCTCATGCAAATTCAGAATCAAGGCGGGCGCGGGAGCATTCGTCTGCGGCGAAGAGACAGCTCTTATTGAATCCCTTGAGGGTCAGCGCGGTATGCCGCGCCTCAAGCCGCCGTTCCCTGCGCAGCCGGGATATATGAACAAGCCGTCAAACATAAACAATGTCGAGACATTCGCGAATGTAACATGGATAATCAACAACGGCGGAGAGGCGTTCGCCGCCATCGGCACTGAGACTAGCAAAGGTACGAAAGTTTTTGCGCTGACAGGCAAGATTAAGCGCGGCGGACTCGTTGAAATACCGATGGGCAAGACGCTCAGAGATGTTATTTTTGATATCGGCGGCGGAATACGCGGCGGCAAAGAGTTCAAGGGCGTTCAGCTCGGCGGTCCGTCCGGCGGATGCATCCCCGCGCGGCTTGCCGACACGGTTATAGACTACAAGGCTCTTTCGGCAACGGGCGCGATAATGGGCTCGGGCGGAATGGTCGTTATGGACGAGAGCACCTGCATGGTGCGCATGGCAAAATTCTTTCTCGATTTCACAACGAACGAGTCGTGTGGGAAGTGCGTACCATGCCGCATCGGTACTATGCGCCTCAGGGAGACTCTTGAACGGATATGCCAAGGCAATGGCAGAGACGGAGATATCGAGCTGCTCGAAGAGCTGTGCGCTCAGATAAAGGACGGCTCGCTCTGCGGACTCGGTCAGACGGCTCCGAATCCCGTGCTCACCACGCTCAGATATTTCCGCGACGAATACGAGGCTCACATAAAAGAACACCGCTGTCCCGCTGGAGAATGTCCGGAGCTTATAAGCTATCATATAGACTCTGACAAATGCCGCGGGTGCACGCTGTGCAGCAAAAAATGCCCGGTAGGCGCGATATCCGGCGAAGTGAAAAAGCCGCATAAAATAGACAGCGGCAAGTGCATAAAATGCGGCAGCTGCAAGGTTGCGTGCCGCTTTGACGCGATATTTATAAAGTAAGGAGGTGTGACGATGAAAGAGTATATTACATTGACCGTTGACGGGAAAAGCGTAAAAATCGAGAAAGGTTCGACACTGCTCGAAGCCGCAAGGAAGGCGGGCGCGGATATCCCGACTCTCTGCCATGACGAGCGGGTCAAGCCATACGGAGCATGCGGAATGTGCGTTGTGGAATGCAAGGGCAGCCCGAAGCTAATGCGCTCATGCGCAATCGAAGCCGCCGACGGAATGGAAATTATAACGGAGTCAGACAGAATAAACAGGGCGAGAAGATTCTCGCTCGAAATGCTGCTTTCGGATCACACCGGAGACTGCAAAGCCCCATGTTCTCTCGCCTGCCCTGCGGGCATCGACTGTCAGGGTTATGTCGGACTTATTGCAAACGGCGAAAACGCACAGGCTCTGTCGGTAATAAAAGGCAGGATTCCCCTGCCCGCATCAATAGGCAGAGTATGTCCGCATCCGTGCGAGAAAAAGTGCAGACGCGGACTCGTTGAAGAGCCTATATCTATAGCCGCGCTCAAGGCTTATGCGGCAGACCGCGACCTTGAAAGCGGAAATATATTCATGCCTGAAGTTGCCGAATCGACGGGCAAAAAGGTCGCGATTATAGGCGGCGGCCCGGGCGGAATATCGGCGGCATATTATCTTGCAATAAAAGGACACGGCGTCACTGTTTTCGACATGATGCCGAAGATGGGCGGCATGCTCCGCTACGGCATACCGCAATACAGACTGCCGAAAGAAGTGCTTGACAAAGAATTGGCGCTTGTTGAAGAACTCGGCGTTGAGTTCAGAAATAATATAAAAATCGGCAGAGATATTTCTCTTGATATGCTAAACAAAGAATACAACGCGGTCATCGCCGCACCCGGCGCATGGTCGAGCACAAAAATGCGGGTTGACGGCGAGGATGCCGAAGGAGTATTCGGAGGAATAGATTTTCTGCGTTCCGTGATACTCGGCTCACCCGTTGATATCGGAAAGCGCGTAGCTGTATGCGGCGGAGGCAACACGGCGATGGACGCCTGCCGCACGGCAGTCCGCCTAGGCGCGGAGAAAGTTTATATCATCTACCGCCGCACCCGCGATGAGATGCCCGCAGATGCACTCGAAATCGATGAGGCACAGGAAGAGGGCGTAGATTTCAGATTTCTCACAAATCCCGATAAAATATTAACGCAGGACAGCAAAGTCTGCGGAATAAAGCTCCAGATAATGGAGCTCGGCGAACCCGACGCGAGCGGCAGAAGAAAGCCGGTTCCGATAGAGGGAAAATTCGAAACTCTTGAAGTTGACAGTGTAATAATGGCTATCGGTCAGAGGCCGGAGCTCAGCGGATTTGAAGAGCTTGACAAGACCTCTCGCGGCACGATAAGCGCAGACGAGAGCACATTCAGAACGAATATAAACGGCATTTTTGCAATCGGCGACGCTACGAACAAGGGCGCAGACATAGCCATATCCGCTATAGGTGAAGCGCAGAAGAGCGCAGCGGTTGTTGACAGTTATCTTCGCGGCAATATTATCGGCTACAAAAAACCGATACTTGTCGAGCGCGAAATAAACAAGAGCGACCTTGCGGACAGAGAACATATCGCGCGCGAAAGGATGCGCGTTCTCCCTGCAGAAGAGCGAAAACACAGCTTTGACGAGGTCGCACTCGGACTCACTGACAAGCAGGCGCGTCGCGAGGCTTCGCGATGCCTTGAATGCGGATGTCTTGACTATTACAGGTGCAAGCTCATAAACTATGCGAATAAATACAATGCTGAATTCGAACGCTTTGCGGGTCAGAAATCGCCTGCGAAGAAAGACACCGGGCACAAATACATCCTGCGCGACTCGGGCAAATGCATTCTCTGCGGGCTTTGCGTGCGTGTGTGCTCGCAGGTCATGGGAGTCGGCGCAATCAGTCTTGCCGGCAGAGGCTTCACAACTGTTGTATCGCCGGAATTCTATAAATCGCTCGGAGATTCGCAGTGCATCTCATGCGGACAGTGCGTATCTCTCTGCCCGACGGGCGCACTTGTTGAAAAAGTTCCGTTCAAAAAGAATGTTCCGCTCCGCGAAATTTGCACCGCGACGCACTGCACCGGCTGCGCCGCAAAATGCGCGATAAATGTTTTTTCGAGCGGCAGTTCGATAACACGGTGCGAGCCGACAAACGGAAATATTATCTGCACATACGGCAAGTTCGGCTTGAGCAAGCTCGCCAACGCAGACAGGCTGAAGGTCTGCAAATCGGGTGAAGAGTCTATTTCTCTTGAACGCGCCGCAGAGGTAATATCAAAGAAAGCAGCTCACTTCCTCCCCTCTGAGATTGCCGTCACGGTGTGTGAAAGCATGACAGACAACGAGCTTGAAAAAGCCGCAGAACTCAGCCAAAAGCTCGGCTGCGCTCTTGTTGACATGGGCAATATTGACCGGGATATCAGTGCAGATAACTGCAAAAGATTTGAAAAAATCTTCGGCACGGATTTTTATATCGGTGCAAACCGTGAAAAGACTGTTTCTCTCGGCGCAGTTGATTCGGATGCGATTGATTTTTCAAAAATCAAGGCTGTTATCTCATTTGGCGGCAAGACTCCCGAGGGTAATTTTGATTTCGCCGCCATGCAGTCGGCAAAAGAAACAGGCGATGTTTCTTTACCGTTTGCGTTGTCCGTTGAATGCGTAGGTACAATCGGCGAAGCAGATATTTCACCCGCGCTGAATCCGACATACAGCAACGAAGAGATAATCGACGCTATAACAGCAAAGATAAAATAAACACTGACGGAGCCGCCATATTTCAGCGGCTCCGTTTTTGCATAAATACACACATAAATTCATAGGATAACACCGAGGTGATATTATGAAATCATCGCGGCTCAAGCCCTTGATATTCTTGGCTATTCCGCTCGCGGTCGGCGGTCTTGCGGCACTGTTTTCAGCGGGCAGCATGGACAAATTTTCCGCATTAAATCAGCCGCCGCTCTCCCCGCCCGGATGGCTGTTTCCAATCGTCTGGGGCATATTATATATTCTCATGGGCACGGCATCGTATATAGTCTACAGCTCGGATGCGCCGGAGATAAGCAAGCAGAAAGCACTCGGACTTTATCTCGTCCAGCTCGGGTTCAATTTTCTTTGGCCGATACTGTTTTTCACTTTCGGGCTCTGTACCGCTGCGGCGGTTCTTATCGTTATTCTCTGGGTTCTCATTCTTTTGACGCTTCTGTATTTTTACAGGATATCAAAAACCGCAGGTTATCTGATTATCCCGTATCTTTTATGGGTGACATTCGCGGCGTATCTCAACATCGCGATATGCATTATAAACTAAAAACAAACCTCCCGCAGACTTTTGTAAGTCACGCGGGAGGTGTTGATTTTATCAGAAATATTTCGGCAGATAATCACCGTGAGCCTCGATGAGATCATCGCACAGGTGAACGATTTCATCTATTGACAGCTCGGACGAAGTATGTGGGTCGAGCATGGCCGCCTGATAGATATAATCTTTCTTCTGAGTCACAGCCGCCTCGATAGTAAGAAGCTGGACATTTATCATCAGATTGTTCATTGCGGCGAGCTGAAGCGGCAGCGGCTCCTGACGGCAGGGCTGAATTCCGCATTTGTTCACGAGGCACGCGACCTCGACGCAGGCATCGTCAGGAAGATTGGGAATGAGTCCTCTGTTTATGACATTGCCGCCTATTTTATAGGGATTGTCTGTAACAATGGCTTCCATAATATAAGATGCATATTCCTTTGTGCGCTCATGTGAAACCTTGTCGTGAATATAATTATCTTTCTCGTTCTTCCAGTTCTTTATCTGCTCGACACAGCGTCTCGGATACTCATCAAGCGGAATATTATATCTCTCGATAAGCTCGGGATACTTTGCCTTTATAAAGAAGTTGTTATATTCGGCGTTGTGCTCGCTCGACTCGGTGCAGTAATAGCCGAAACGTCTTATGTATTCGAATCTCACGAGGTCGTTATGGTTCGTAACGCCGCTTTCGAGCACTTCTGTAGCTCTTTTTCTTATCTCGGGATAGAGATCCGTGCCGTTCGCATCCTCTATTTCAAGCAGCCAACCCATATGATTTATTCCCGCGATGCGCTCGCGGATAGGCTCGCTGTATTTGATATCAAGCTTATCGAGAAGTCCTCTCGAACAGGCCTGCACGGAATGGCAAAGTCCGACCGACTTCACGCCGGAATACCTGCCGAGCCAGCCTGCAAGCTGAGCCATGGGATTGGTATAGTTAAGAAAATATGCGTTCGGGCAGACTTCTTTCATATCGTCGGTGAAATCCTTGAGGACGGGAATAGTGCGCAGAGCTCTGAAAATTCCACCGATGCCGTTAGAATCCGCGATAGTCTGGCGAAGTCCGTATTTTTTCGGCACTTCGAAGTCGATTATCGTGCACGGATCGTAGAGACCGACCTGGATGGCGTTTATAACAAAATCAGCCCCGCGAAGTGCGTCCTTGCGCTCCTCGACGCCGAGATATTTGCTGACCGACGCGCGGTTCTCGTTTATATTCCTATTGAGCGCCGTGACCATGAGATAAGACTCCTCGAGTCTCTCGGGGTCGATGTCATACAGCGCGATATCGCACTCGCGCAAAGCGGGAGTAAGCATAATATCGCCAAGGACATTCTTTGCGAACACGGTGCTTCCGGCACCCATAAAAGTTACTTTCATAAAGGACCTCTTTTCTGTTGTTTTTTATCCGCTTTTATTATAACTGCTGTTTTTCCCGATGTCTACATATATTTAAACTCCGCCGCAAATTTGCACGATCTGCGGCGGAGTTTCTGTTCAGTTGAAAATCACCTTGCGAGTTTATTTGTCATCGTAAGGACTGCCTTTTGTTACGCCCGTTGTTCCGAACACAACGAGCACGACCGCCAGAGTCACGGTTATCACCCACGGTCTGATATCGCCGCCGTCGAAGTCATCAAAGAAAACAAGGCTGTAGCCGTCAAGATTCAATTCTTGTCCCCTCGGCGTGCGCGGCGTATCAAACACAAGACAGTCGAGCAGTTCGATAACGACCATCAATCCGACAAAAATCTTTTTTTATAGAGAATCCGTTTAAAAAGAAATTTTTGAAAAATTCAACGGCATCATACACGGCGGCTTTCTGGCGGAAAGCGAGCTTTAACAAATCCAAAAACTTGTCAAAATACATAAATACAACCTCCTCAATATCATAATTCATCAAATTTATTATATCATCAGAAAAAACTTTTGACAAGATAATACATAAAAGCGCACCGTGAATTTGTCATAGTTGAGGTGTTTTTTATCGCAGCTGTTGGCAGAAAATTTGAAAATTCGCCAAAAACCTGCCGTAATCGCGTAGAATTTATGAAAAAAAATAAAAATAGTATTGCCATAGTCAAAATCTCATGTTACAATGGCATTGGCATAGCATACCGATATGTCATAATCTATTTTGGAGAGGTAATTTTTATGTATTGCAAAAACTGCGGAACTATGCTCAACGACAACCAGGAATTTTGTGCAAACTGCGGCGTTAAGGTAGGCGGCGGCGGAAGATTCTGCCAGAACTGCGGAGGAGAGCTCATGCCCGGCGCTAACGTTTGCGAGAAGTGCGGCGCTCCCGTAAACAATCCCGAGACGCCTCCCGTAACTCCTCCCCCTGCAAACGGTCAGCAGAACGGCGCCGTATCCGGCGAATATCTCAACGGCAAAGACAAGACCACAATGGCAATTATCTGCTTCTTGTTGGGCGGTTTGGGTATTCACAACTTCATGATGGGCGAAAACAAAAAAGGTATTGTTAAAATTGTGGCAAGCCTTTGCTTCGGCATCGGTTACATTCTTGCTATCATTGATTTTGTTAAGATTCTTACAGACAGCTATGTTGTTGACCCCGAGAAGCTGTTCTAAGTGAAGCTACGGTTCAAAGAACTTTTGCCGAAATTATTTTTCATTGTTTTGCTCGGGATCGGTTATTTGATTTCATCTGTTACCGGTATCGGATGCATATGGAGGCATTTTTTCGGTATACAATGCCCCGGTTGCGGTTTTACACGGTCGATTTTGTGTGCGTTACATCTTGATTTTACAAGTGCGTTTCATTTTCATCCGATGTTTTGGTCGTTTCCGTTTATGGGAATATATTTCCTGATCGGCGACAGAGTAAAAAGCAGGTTGCTCGACGGCTTTATGCTCGCTATTGTGATCGGCTTTTTCGCAACATGGGCAATAAGAGATATCTTCCCGTTGCTTACATAATCTGTTTAACAATTCAGGTTGAAATCCCCGTTCTGCGGAATGGGGATTTTTTTATTTCATAACTTGAAAAAATTGCTAGTGTTATTATGTAACATATTATTGAATATAATTCTGCGTTAAATATAATCCGGCCGTATTCATTTACGGCGGATCAGTTATAATTACTATAAAACACACAATCCCCCGCCGCAAATTTGCACGATCTGCGGCGGAGTTTCTGTTCAGTTGAAAATCACCTTGCGAGTTTATTTGTCATCGTAAGGACTGCCTTTTGTTACGCCCGTTGTTCCGAACACAACGAGCACGACCGCCAGAGTCACGGTTATCACCCACGGTCTGATATCGCCGCCGTCGAAAGCCATAACAAAGAAAGCCACTATCGCCGCGACACCTATCAAAAGCTGAACGGCAGACGCTATCTTGTACCAGTTAATTTTCATAATTATCCCCCAACTGAATTTCCGGGGTTTAGTATAGCATACCAATGAAGCGATTTCAATGAGTTAAAAGGCAAAAGCGGCAAAAAAATTTAAAAAATAATGATTTATTCATCAATATATGTATTTCCGGTCATTAAAATTATCTACAATATATCTTACCACTGCATCGTGAAACTCGTCCGGTGCGGACTTATTTTTCCATATGTTTTTATTCGCTTTATTGACACTTTCATACATCTGCTCAAGCTGCTCATCGTTTAGAGGTAGTTGAACTCCCGAAAAATACTTTTCAATGATATCAGAAATAACATCCGCTATCTTATCGGCGCCGATTTCACGCAGGGAATCGATTATCTTATATACTCGTTCAGATGCAAGAAGCTCCTGAACATCATCAACAATGTCGTTCCAAAATTCGAGGCAAAGCGCCAATGTCTGTTCATTGTGGGGCAACCGTTCAATATTTTCATTAAAAATCGCGTCAAAAAGCTTGTCAAAATGAAATGACGGCAACTGCTGCATCTGAGCATCTGCGCAAATATAAAATTCGCAATGCGCTTCTGTTCTCCAACCGCCTCGAGTTCTTAACACAAGATTATATTCTGCTTTGTTTTCGTTGCGAATAACTGCATTTTGTTCAAAAGATCCACCGTCTATATAATATATCTCAGCCCTCGGAACTTCTGCTGAAATGGTCCTGCCGTTTTTTAACGCACCTACATACTGACCGTTGATATAAATTTTATATGGCAAAAGACTATCTGCAAGGGCGGGTTTTCTTTGTATGTTGAAACGCACAGTTTTTTCTAAAAAATTTTTTGCCATTTTATTCTCTCCATTTGTTTTTTCACTAATGAGGAAAAATTGTGATAGTTTCTTTTCGGAGTTTACACGATTGTTTATGTTATAACTTTACACGATTTTTGTTTTTTGCAGTTTATACGATTTTTGTTCTAATCTTTTTCTGTTTTCCTTTGATAAAAAATAAAAGCCGAAAACCCTTATGTATCAAGGCTTTCGGCTTTGGCGGAGAGCAAGGGATTCGAACCCTCGAAACGCTTTTGACGTTTACACGATTTCCAATCGTGCTCCTTCGACCAGCTCGGACAACTCTCCGTATCTGCAATCAAATGCTCGTATATTATATATGACCGCGCCGCAAAAATCAAGTCTTTTTTCAAAAATCCTGAACTTTTTATTTTTGCACCCCCGCTTATCGAATAAACCTGTGTTTGCGTGGAATCAATATAATATGTAAATCAGCAAATTTTACCTGTTTTTTACTCTACTGTATTGAACCCGGAGATGAAATATAATATAATGGATTTGATTAATATAAAATGGAATGAAGGGATATCCATGAGAAAGACGAAGATTGTATGCACGATAGGACCCGCCAGCAGCGACCCGAAAGTATTCACCAAGATGTGCAAAGCGGGTCTTAATGTTGCGAGGCTCAACTTCTCCCACGGCACCCATTCGGAGCAGCTCGAAAAGCTCAATATGGTAAAAAAAGTCCGCGAGGAGCTCGATCTCCCGATAGCAATAATGCTCGACACAAAGGGTCCGGAATACAGAATCAAGACCTTTGAAAACGGCAAGATAATGCTCAACGACGGCGACGAGTTCTCGTTCACCACAGAAGACATAGTCGGCAATCAGAACCGCGTCAGCGTGACCTATGCGGGACTTGTCGACGATATTTCAATCGGCGACCGCATACTCGTCAACAATGGACTTGTGATTTTCGAGGTAATCGGAAAGACCGATACAGATGTAAAGTGCAAGGTCATAGCCGGCGGCGAGCTTTCAAACAGAAAGAGCATGAGTTTCCCGAACAAGGTGCTCAATCAAGTTTATCTCAGCGAGCAGGACAAGGACGATCTGCTGTTCGGCATTCAGAACAATGTCGACTACATCGCGGCATCGTTTGTCTCCTGCAGGCAGGATCTCATAGACCTCAAGGAGTTTCTCCACGCGAACGGCGGCGACGGCATAGACATAATCGCAAAAATCGAGAACCGCACGGGAATAGACAACATCGAAGATATATGTGAAGAGTGCGACGGGATAATGATAGGCCGCGGCGACCTCGGCGTCGAAGTCCCCTTCACTGAGCTTCCCGCGCTGCAGAAATATATAATCACAAAGTGCCGCCTGCTCGGCAAGCGCGTTATCACGGCGACCGAGATGCTCGAATCAATGATAACCAATCCCCGCCCGACGAGAGCGGAAATTTCCGACGTTGCGAACGCTGTCTACGACGGCACGAGTGCGGTCATGCTCTCCGGCGAATCAGCCGCGGGTAAATATCCTGTCGAGACAGTCCGCACAATGGCAGAGATAGTCGAAGAAACGGAGAAGCACATCCATTACGCCAAGCGTTTCCGCAACAATGATTTCAAGATAAAGAACCGCGTCGACGCAATATCACACGCGACTTGCGGGATGGCTATCGACATAAACGCAAAAGCGATAGTTGTTGCATCTATATCCGGCATGACGGTGCGCATGGTGTCGCGCTTCAGAGCACCTACGGATATAATCGGAATGGCGACGAACAGAGCCGTTTGGTATAAGCTCGCGCTCTCCTGGGGCGTTATGCCCGTACTCAGCGAGAAGTTCGACTCGACCGATGTTCTGTTCTATCACGCGCAGAAAGTTGCAAAAGACGCGCTCAACCTCAAGCCCGGCGACAATATCATAATGACCGGCGGCGCGATAAACGGGAAGTCGGGCAACACCAATCTGATAAAGATAGAGACAATAGAATAAAAGCAAAAATATATCTCCCCTGCTTCGGCAAGGGAGATTTTTTCCTGCAAAAAGCACCTGTACCAATTACGATACAGGTGCTTCTGTATTTTTTTAGAAATCCGCAGAACCGGTAGTTCTCGGGAACGGGAGCACGTCACGGATGTTCGAGATACCCGTGAGGTACATGACCAGTCTCTCGAAGCCGAGGCCGAAGCCGCTGTGCTTGACTCCACCGTAGCGGCGAAGGTCGAGATACCACCAATAATCCTTGGGGTCGAGTCCGAGTTCTTCGATACGCTCGGTGAGCACATCCAGTCTCTCTTCACGCTGGCTGCCGCCGATTATCTCGCCGATGCCCATAACAAGCAGGTCGACCGCCGCAACGGTCTTTCCGTCATCGTTCAGTCGCATATAGAAAGCCTTAATCTCCTTGGGATAATCTGTAACGAAAACGGGACGCTTGAAAATGCGCTCGGTCAGGCAGCGCTCGTGCTCTGTCTGGAGGTCGCAGCCCCAATAGACTTTGTAGTCGAACTCGTCGTTGTACTTCTCAAGCTCCTTGACGGCGTCGGTATAAGTGACGCGCGCGAAATCAGAACTGACAACGGAATGGAGTCTCTCAAGCAGACCCTTATCAACGAACTTGTTAAGGAACTCAAGCTCAGACTTGCAGCTCTCCATAACATAGGAGATGACATACTTTATCATCGCCTCTGCGAGCTCCATATCGTCCTCAAGATCGGCAAAAGCAATCTCGGGCTCGATCATCCAGAACTCCGCAGCGTGGCGCTGAGTATAGGACTTCTCGGCTCTGAAAGTAGGACCGAAAGTATATATTTTGCCGAAAGCGAGAGCCATAGCCTCGCCCTCGAGCTGACCGGAGACGGTAAGATAAGCGGGCTTCTCGAAGAAATCCTGCTTGAAATCGACTGTGCCGTCCTCGTTCTTCGGCGGGTTTGCGATATCAAGAGTCGTCACCTTGAACATCTCGCCTGCGCCCTCACAGTCGCTGCACGAAATGAGCGGAGTATGGGCATAGATAAATCCGCGCTCATTGAAGAACTTATGAATAGCGTAAGCGGCGGTCGAGCGAACGCGGAAGGCCGCGGAATAAATATTCGCTCTCGGGCGCAGATGCGCTATCGTTCTCATATATTCGAGAGTGTGGCGCTTTTTCTGAAGCGGATAATCGGGAGTCGACTGACCCTCGACCTCAACCGAAGAAGCGTTGAGCTCGAACGGCTGATTCGCCTGAGGAGTCAGGATAAAAGTACCCGTAACTCTGACAGCCGCGCCCGATTTTGCGCAAAAGCCCTCAAAGCCAGGGCGGCCAGCGCGCTGCCCGCACGGGCCTCGTTACGGCCCGGCGGGCGTTCACCGCATGTTTCTGCGCCCGCCCCTGGGCCTGCCCTTTTCCTCGTGGCGGCAGTTGCGCACAAAAATGCGCACCATCTCCTCCACGTCCTGAAGCTGCCGCTGGCTCATGCCCTTCAGCAAAGGGCCAATCGGCTCCTCCAGCACGCGCGCGGCGTCCGGCAGCAGCACATAATTCGGCGTGATTTCTAAAATATCGCACAGCGCGATCAGCGTTTGAACGGAAAGTCCCGCCTTCCCCCGCTCGATCTGGCTGAGAAATTTTTCAGTGATATCCGCACGGGCAGACACATAATCCTGCGTATATCCTTTTGCTTTGCGCGCTGCCTGCAGCCGCGCGCCGATCAATTGCAGATCGTATTCCACAAGACCGCCTCCCGTAATAAGAGTATCGTTAATAGCTTTGTCAAATAACCATTTTAAAACGGTTTTTTCGCGTTTTTAGATTGATTATTTGAAAATGCTTTGTTATACTGAAAAACAGGGAAATCGAAAGGAGACGGGCAGCAAGTGGATTTGTATCAGTATTTCGCAAAAGAATTAGACTGTTTTGAATCCGATCTTCGATACAGAAGCTATATCTCCTGGCCCGCCGCCTCTGTACGGCACTGTAAGGTGGCAGCGGACGACGCGCAGGCCTGGAGCGAATTTTTAACGTACGTTTTCGGTGTCCCGCTGGATTTCAGCACCGTGGACGCGGCCAAACTTTATCTTTTGAAGCACCGATGCCTGCCCGACGACCTTTAAATAAAAATACCGCCGCCCCGGACAAATGTCCGGGGTGCTTTGCATCAGGTATGGGCGCACACTTCTGCTTCTGTGTAAAAAATGCGGAGGAACCATCCGCGCACCGGCACCGGCATTTCCCGCTTTGGAAAGGCCCGCTGCTTTGCCTCCGCCCGCGGGCAGCCGCCCAGTACCGGCCGCCCCAACCGCCGGCAGAGAAATTCCCGTTCCGCAGGGCCTTCGCTTTTCCGCGTACCGTCCGGCGGCATTTTTTTGCCCCGACACGCGACGTAAAAGCCGCTGCTTCTCCCCGTCCGCCGAATTTTCACGGCCCCATTGGAAAGACGGCCGGGCAGGTGTACCAGACCACGATATCGGACAGCGGAATTTCTTTTGCAGGCATCACGCCTGAAAGCCCGGGTACAGTCGGGAACATCACGGACGGCAGCGGATGCGGGACGGCGTCCATCGCGGAGGCATGCCGGCGCGTGCGCGCACCCATCAAGTTGACGGAATACGGCGCGCACGCCATCGGATCCTCGAAAAAGGTATGGGGCAGCTTTGCAGGGGAGCCCGGAAGCAAGACCGTGTTGCCGCGCGGGAAAGACGTCCATTCCCAATACGGTTTACAACAGCCGTCGAGCCATAGCAGCGGCTTCCCGCGGTGCGGGCACAGGCACGCCGCACTGTGCCCGGGTCTGCTCCGGCCGGTTTGCGGGTCGTGCAGCGGCGGGCTCCGCTTTTGTTTCAGGGCAGGCCGCCGCAAATCCCGGCGGGATCTCCGGAAAACCGGCGGCAAGGAATGCTCATTTTTTCCGCCGGCGGCTTTCCGGACACGCCTTCCTGGCCGCCGTTTGCATCGGCTACCAGCGTTTCTGCGCCGCTTGGGCCGCCGCCTGCTGCAAGGCAAGAATCTGCTGTGCATAGGCGTTGTCCAGATTCTGCAGCGTATCATACTTGTTTTGCAGAATTTCGGCGCTGCCGTTGGCGAGGGCCTGCTCCAATTGCATCTGGTATGCCATTTTTTGCTGCTCGGCCGCCGAAAGCTGGCTGTTGTAGCTCTGCAGCGCCGAAGATCGATTGCTGTTCAAGGTGTCAAGCAGCGCTGCAAGGCTTTCGTTGCGCCCGCGGTCAATCGTGTTTCGGTTGTTCCCGTAGGAATTGTACATGCCCGCCAGCGCACTTTCCGACATGCCCCCCGTCAGCCCCTGCGCTGCCAGCGCCTGGGGAAGGTCACGCTTGCTCATCATATAGTTGATATACGCCTGCTGCTGGGCGCTGTCGGCGTTCCGGTTCACCCCGCGCGCTCCGCTGTCATAGCTGGCCTGCAGCTGTGCCAGCGCATCGTTGTAGCTCTGCTGAAGCAAATTGCTGCGGTTTGCATATGCCTCGTTCAGGTATCCCATGTTTTTGTCATAGGCGGCCTGCGCCGCCTGCTGTTTTTGCCGGGCCAGCTCTTCGGCCCGGCGGGCGGCTGCGTCCTGCTGTGCCTGCACCTGGGCCAGCAGGGCGGCGTAATGATTTGCCGTAGAAGAGGCTGAACCACCTCCACCGCCACCGGGATCAGTATTTTGTTTATTTTCCGTTTTTTGACCGTAGCTGTAGGCAAAAGCGCCTTCTGGCGTCCATGAAGAAAAATCTCCGCCGTACTTATCAGAAAGTTGCGCTCTCTGAAAATCCAATATATCGTTTTTTGTTGGAGTGAGTTCCCATGCTGGTTTTCGATTCCAAGGGTTAGTAGGAAACAGCTTTTCTTTTTGTTTTTCCCACCAATTCGTAACATTTGGCCCAACCGTTGAATTTCCCATAAGTGTCTTTTAACTCCTTTCCCAAATGACCAGCCCGGGCTTTCTCCGGGCGGGCTTTTTCGTTTCATCGCTCCGCCTGCGCCGCGCCCAGCGCCTGCAGCTTCTTCACAAGGTCGCTCACATAATTCGCGCCGCGGCTGGCAAAGACGCCGGTAAGCGCAACGCCCAGCCACGCCGCGTTGAAGCTCACGCCCAGCGCGGCGTAAAAATCCGCCCCGGCGCTGAAGCACAACGATACGCCCAGCGCCACGGCTCCCGCCTGCGTGGCGGCGGTTTTCCACTGCTTTTCAAGAATCGCTTTGCCGAAGGTCTTAGCGTATTCCACCAGCGCCTCCACCGTTACGGCCATCATAAGTACAAGTACGGTCCTGTTCATTGCCGTTTTCCCTCCATCCATTTTTCCAGATCGCTGATGCGGTGGTTCGCCACCTTGATCTGTTCCTCCACAACGGGCATGCGCCGGGCAAAGCCGTTGTGCTCCCGCACCTCCCGCGTCAGCTCGTCCAGCTTTGTGTCCGTCACGGCCTGCGCTGTGGTGATCTTGTTCTCTGTTCGCCGGGCGGCCGCCGTATTGGTAATTACCACGCCAACCAGGGACAGCACGCCCGTGATGAGCGCGACGATGATGCTCTCCATCGCTCCTACACCCCCGGCGCGGTGCCGGATGCCTCCGTGCGCTGCGCGTACGCGCCCGCCTGCCGCCCGTCCCTTTGCGCGCGCTGCCCGGCCGCATCACCGCCCTGCGCCACGCAGGCCGCGAACGCGTCGCCCGGGGAAAGCGTCACCAACCGGCAGCGGTCGGCCAGCACGGCGGCGTAACGCTGCACTCCCGCCACGAAGATGCGAACCCAGCTGTATCCGCCGGAGCTGCCCACCTCGGCCTGCACCGGGTAGCACACGCCCTCGGTCAGCTTTCCGCCGTTATAGTGCTTGTCCACCGCATTCACGTCGGGCGCAGTGAACACCTCGCATTTGCCGCTCGTCACTTTCAGAAACTTCATGTCGCTGTCCTCCTTTATATCTCGTTTCCACGGACATCCGCCACCGTCTAACATCTGCACATCCATCCCCAGCCACAGCGCAGCCCATGCATCGGAGGTTGCGCCTGCGCTGTCCTGCATTTCTCCGAGTACAGCGTTGAAATTGTCCGCACCCTTGTTAAAAATAGAAAGTGCGCCGACGCCCGCTTCTGTGGAGCTCCACAGTTCATTAAATGCCGTCGCGTCACCCTCTACACTCTGCCCCAGTATGTCAAGCACATCCCCAAGGGAGGAGCCATTCGCCACGAGACCCGCAAACGATGTTCCCGTCTGCTCTTTCAACACTTTTGCAACTGTGCTCCCGCTATTCCCGAGCTCATTCAAAATCGCTTTGAGGTATGTCCCCGCTTCTGCCGTTGCGACACCATTTGCGGTCAATACCGCATATGCTGCGCCCAAGTTATCCATTTCCACGCCATAAGCAGCGGCAAGCGGTATCACTTTGCCAACCGAAGCAGCAAGCTCATTTACGGTTGTTTTGCCGAGGTTTTGTGTAGTGATAAGGATATCGGATACGCGCTCTGTTTCAGCCACACTCAATCCGTAAGCATTAAGGGCTGTCGTGAGTACATCGACGGCTGTTTGTGATTCGGTGAAGCCTCCTGCCGCAAGTCTTGTGGCCTTTTCCACAAATTCAACAGCATGAGCCGTATCCACACCCGCCGAAATTGCGGAGTATACAGCTTCAGAAAGAGCAACAGAGGATTGCGCCGTCTTGCCAGATAGGGTAATGATCTCGGACGAAATATCCTCAAGCGACATTTTCGACGTGTCCGCAATTGTTGCAATTTTCGCAATTGCCGCTTCAAACCGCGCAGCGGCGTCGGAGCACTCCAAGAGTGTTTGTCCAATTTCTTTCACGGTCGCCGTGATACCCGCCGCCGCCAATGCCGATGCGAGGCTGTCGACCGCGTTTTTTGATTTATCTCCAAATTTTTTGGATTTATTCGCGGCCTCTTCGGTTTCTTTTCCGTACTGATCTATCGACTTCGCGCAGCCGTCCGCGCTTTTTTTGGCCTCGTCAAGATATTGATTATTCTTTGCTATCTCCGCAGATAGGTTGTTGAGGTCTACATTTGCATAATTGAGTTGTTTTTGCCACCCGTTGACACCTTTTTCAGCGGCTTCCTGGTATGCCTTTGCCTCTTCAAGCTCACTGTTCCATTTTTCCAGCTCTGCGGTAAGAGCTGCCTGCTCTTCGCTGGTGTCCCCCGTGCTGTCTTTTAGGGTTTCAAGGGCCTTTTCGCAACGTTCAATGTTCTCTTTTGCCATTGCCACCCGGTCGGAATACCCCGCTTGAGCCGCCTGTGCATTCGCAAGGGCTGCTTCGAGTGCTCCCACTTTCTGCTTTTGTTTTTCATACATAGCAGACAGGGCGTCCCCTTTTGCCGAAAGCGCCGAGATCGTATTTGCCTGTCCTTTGAACGCACTTTCAGTAAGAGCGAGATTCGACTTGAGTGTCGACAATTCCGAATTGCAGCTCGCAATCCCTTTTTTATATTCGCTCTCCCCTTCAACAGCGAGCCGCGTTGAAATCGTTCGTTTTGCCACTTAGTCAACCTCCTTCTCCTTCTGCGGTCTGTTCGCACGAAGATATAGCTCAAACACGTCGAAAAGCTCTCCCGGCGTCATGAGGAGAGCTTCTTTTACAGATATCCCGCATACCGTGCCCATCCGTATATAATGGGCGCGCGTCAAATCGTTTTTTTTTGCCGCAATTCAGCGAGGCCGAGGTCGATCTCGTCGTCCTCCTCCCGCACCTCTCTCCCGTATCCCAGCTCTATTGCGCGCGGGAGAGCCGCTTTCATGGCAATGAGTTCGAGCGGCATAATCGCCGCTGCCAATGTTTCAGCGTTCGGGACCTCGCACGGTGTATACCCCAAGTGCCGCCGCCCGAGTTCTGCTTGTTCGGCCAAAATCGCCACAGCTTCACAAAGAGCCGCCGCGCCTTCCCTCGTGTCCGGCTGCACCCGTTCAAGCAATTCTTTTACTCCGCCGAATTTTTCCCGAATTTGAAACATTGCCTCACCCGTAAATGACAAATAGCAAGGAGCCCCGAGGAGTTCGATTTTTACAACTTTCATAGTTTCTCCTTAAAGCAACAAATGGGAGGCGGTTGTTCACCGCCTCCCGTTCTTCATTCGCGCCGTCCCCTTATTCTGTCGGTGCCGCGAGCTGTTCATCCACCCACGCGGCCGCAGCCGTCTCGCTGTCGAGCTCTTCGGTGATTCTCCATTCATCCGTATTGCACCGAAAGACGGTGAAGGTGGTCGCGCTGGTGCCAAAGGTAATAGAATCCCCTTTTGTCTGAGCCGTGTCATTTCCTAACACAGCTTTTACGCGCGGGTAAAAGAATCCTTTGAACAGTTTTTTCCCATTCCGCATGAGCACTTTGTAATAGGCGAGCCCACCCATCGGAGCGGAATCGCCCGCCTTGTAGGAAACTTTTTTCTCCGTCACTGTCGCGCCGTACACCTTTCCGGCCGATTCATCCGTGATATCGTCTGTTTCCATGGCGACGCTGCCGGAAGAAAACTCGTCAACGCTCTCTGCGAGTGCATCGTCCGCATAAAGTTTTCCCGATGCCATTGTAATTGTGAGCTCCGCCTTTACGAGCCGTCCCAACGATACCGGCCCCTCATACTGCGGGAGTGCGCTTTCGGGTTCCGTTTTGATGGGAGAAAAACGCGGGTATTTTGCGCCAAAGCTTGCCATAATGTAAACCTCCTAAAAGTTAAAGATTTTTTCCGTTCAGAAAGTCGTTGTAAACTTTCTCTTCCGCTTCCGTGGCCCGTTCTTCCGCCGCTTCATTTGCGGTACGGATAAACGGCCTCGCTGGTTGTCCCTTTTTTCCGTGTTTTCCGGATTTTCCGAACTCATTGATAAATGCAACCTCTGCGTTTCTGTTGCCGTCCGAGTTCACGCCCTGTGGAAATATGTCGATGCTCTTTCCTGTTGCAGTTTTTTTGACCTTCGTTTTTTTGATTGAGCCCTCTGTAACGCCTGTGTCGTACACGCCCATACTTTTTGCCGTCTTATGCTGTTCGGCTTCTATGATATCCGCTCCGGCATTGAGCATGTCCTCTGCTACACTGTCCGGCAATGCCGCCAGCGCCGAGAGGTCGTTAATAAGAGAATCCAATCCGTTGATTTTAAAGCTTCCCATCATTCTCCCCCTAAGCCGACACCGCATTCGCACTCAAAAACGAAATGCTGCCCGTTGCCGTCTGAGGCGTTCGTGCATACTCTCTTATTTTCGCTTTGATGTTGCTGTATGCTTCCTCGTCTATTACGCCCTCAACTTTAATTGTCCGCCTTGTGTACGGATAAAGCGGCATACATCCCGAAACAGTGGCCGCGCCTTTTGTTCCTTGCAATGCGGCTTCGAGTGCGTCTATCTGGCGGCGGTACATTTCCGCTTCGCGGTTTAGGCTGTAAACCTGTGAGAGCTCTTTTTTATTCATCCCATCCGCCCCACTTTTTCAGTATGTACGCCAGCAATGCCGAAAGGCCCACCGATGCAAGTGCCGCCACAACAACCACAAAAGCCGCTTTGATAAACTGTACGGCAAAATACACTATTTCCCCCATCCATCCGGCACCTCCGTTTTCCACCATCCTTGTTTTCCCAACGCCGCTATGGGTTCCGGGGCCGCAAAGAAATTTTCAAATATCCATGCATAGCGTCCCTTACGAAAATCTCCGAATTGCAGTTCTTCTCCGCGTATTTCCATGACCCCGCTTTCCGGGTTTCGCTTGTCGGTGAGAATGGCCCTTTCCTCGTTTGCGTCTATGATATACTCGCATGCTACAAGCTGCGCGACGCCCACAATATATCCGCGCGGCAGGCAAGGAAAAGAAATTCCTGTAAGCTCCTTCGATTGCCGAATCAGTTCAAAATATTTTTCTTGTGCTTCGTCTGTCGGCGGTGCATATTGCCCGCGTCCGGCGTGTATCGCCACGAGGCCCCTTTTGCTTGTGCGTCGGTATCTCGTTTCAAACCGCTTTTTCCCGTTTGCCAAAAGCGAAGCGTATGGCTGCATTATCGTGAGCGTTGGCAAAATCATTACAGCGAGCTCCCTTCTTTAGGCCACTTCCCACATTTTACGAGCGGCGCGCCTTCCGCATTCATTCCGCACGCGCCGCCATACAATGGACAATCCCTTTCCCCGCATTCCTGTGAGGCAACGAATCGCTTTTCCTCCCTACGCCTTACCCGGCATAGGGCTTCATCATACACAATACTCTTGTTGTCGGTATAAAAAGATATGCCATCCGCTCCATTTGCCAAAAGGTGTACTCGCTTTTGCCCGGACGGCAGCTTTCCGATAATCTCCGCTCTAACATATACCACTGCGAACATTCCCTTCTATTCAAATTTTCGTTAAAAAAATCAGAAAAAATTGCTTTACCCTCTTGACTTATGCGCATTAAATGCGTATAATATAATCATGAGGTGAGGACATGAAGCAAAAAGATTTAATTAGGCTCCTCGAAAAAAATGGCTGGTGGAAGCTCCGGGAAGGCGGCAACCACATCGTTTACACCAACGGAAAGGAGAGCGAGGTAATTCCACGGCACCGCGAGTTAAACGAACTTCTTGCAAAATCAATTATCAAACGGCGGGGGCTGAAATAAGCCCCCGGCCTAAAATATAGAAAGGGGTAATTTACCATGAAAGCAGTTTTTCCAATCATTCTCACCCCCGATAAAAACGGCTATGTAGTCAGCGTTCCCGATTTGAATATCAACACCGAGGGAAAAGATATTCCCGATGCCATCGAAATGGCCCGTGATGCAATCGGCCTTTGGGGTATCTGTGAGGAGGATGCCGGGCGCGCAATCCCTGTCGCTTCCAGTGAGTTTCCCGCTCACGGCGAAAACGAAATCGCAACTCTCGTTGATATCGACTTCGCTGCATACCGCCGCGCGAACGACCTTCGCACAGTGCGCAAAAATGTTACTATCCCGTCGTGGCTCAATAACCTCGCCGAGGGAGCCGGCATAAACTTTTCGCAGGTCTTACAGGACGGCCTAAAATCCAAGCTTCATGTTGCAGACAGATACTAACCTCAAGCCGGAGATTCTTCTCCGGCCTTTTTGTAAGGTATGTTTTTCAGCGCGGCCTCGGCGGCTTCGCGGTCAGTCATTGTCATTCCCTCCGTCCATCTTGGCTCCGCAGTTGGGGCAGAAGTTTGATGTATCTGCATACTTGGCATCGCACCTAGTGCATCGGTATAGCATTTCCTCACCTGTCATTATCAGAGCGCACGAACTGGGCCACCATTCCTTCCACTCACCATGCACAACCGGAGCGGCATCAACGGTGGGTGCATTCTCTACCATCCCATAGGCCAGATTGATTGCTTTGTCATATCCATCGGCCCAGCTTTCCGGCGGTGCTCCACAGCCTCCGGCATCATGCAACCGCTGCATGAGTGCCTTTCTGCTGATTAAATCATCTTTTTCGCTTGGCTCCGGCCGCGAAACTACCGACGAGGCGGGTTCTTGCAACTGCTTTTTCTTTTTGCTTGTCTTTTTAGGCGGTACAACTCCGGCTTTCAGCCGTTCGGCGGCGGCGCGCTGCTCTTCGTGCGGCCTTTTTGCCAGTCCGTGCGCCGCCGTGATTCCTACTTTCCCGGCCACAAATTCCGCTTTGAGTTCCGGGGTTAGCTTTTTGTCAATTGTTTCATAAATACCAACCTGGGCGGGTGATACCTTGAGCAGATCGGCTGCAATCTCCCTCACACGCCCCGGAACCTTTACGCCGTCCGCTTTCAATTCTTTGAGCCGCGTCTCAAGGCGTATGGCTTCTTGCATTTTTTCGGCGTCTGTAAGTTCCCGCTTTGAATTGGCGTAAATGAGTTTGAGTTCCTCCACGGCTTCGCTTGTTTCCTCCTCCACCTTGCACGGTGCAAGCGCAAACGCATCCTTTCCCTCGTCGGCAAGCAGAGTAAGTGCCCGATATCTTCGCTCGCCCGCTATGAGGCGATATTTTCCATTTTCCTGTTTTGGTGTCACAACGAGGTTTTCAAGCAATCCAACAAGCTCTATTTCTCGGGCAAGCTTTTCAATTTCCCGCATGCCATAAAAATTCATTGGTGACGGCTCAATCTCGCAAAGCGGTATTTTTTTCACGGTAAAAGGTGCTCCCGCAGCCGGTGCGCTTTGAGCGTTCAAAAACTGTGCCATATCAAACTTTGCCATTTTCCCGCGCCTCCTTTCCGCACATTGCGAGATATTCGCCGGCAAGTTTGCGATAATCCTGCGCAGCCGTACATTTCGGGGCATATTCCTCCAAGGCGCGACCCGCATATGTGGTTTCCGTTACACGGCATGTATCCCGGATTGCTGTCTCAAACATCGGATATCCCGATGCCTCCCGCAAAAATGCCTCGCCCTGCCTGTTTACAGAGTTTCGGCGTGCCATCGTAGCGAACAGCCCAGCCAACCGCAAGCTCGGATTAAAGGTTCGCACATCGTCGAGCTGTTCAAAAAGCTCCGCTATCCCGTCAAAGCTGAATTTGTCTATTTTGATGGGTACGAGTACATCGTCTGCGGCAACGAGAGCGTTCAACGTTGTCATATTGATATCAGGCGCACAGTCTACGATACAGAAATCATACTTCGGCGCAATTTCCTCGAGCGCGTCTTTGAGGCGTGTTTGTTGTGGCCGTGTGCAGTCAATCAAAATTTGTTTGTTCGCGTTTATTAGGCTCATATTCGCCGGAATCACATCTACAAGCTTGTAGCGCGTCTTTTGGATGTACCTCCCAACTTGTGCCTTGCGTACTGTCAAAAGCTCTGTGAGGCCCTCTCCGTCGCGGTCATGCACTCCGTAAAATTTTGATGTATTACCTTGTTTGTCGCAGTCGATCAACAATACCTTTTTGCCGTGCAGCTCGGCGAAAATAAAAGCGAGATTGACGG